>WNFU01000262.1_pt1 | contig 118015 bp, 100 predicted proteins | sample 5400121 | NCBI WGS metagenome assembly WNFU01 (sample SAMN13153360, study PRJNA577476) | soil metagenome | isolation source: 100 cm soil or saprolite under grassland replicate 1 | place: USA:California | collected 2016-06-15 | reverse complement strand
TCGACGAGGCTCGGCATGATCGACTGGGCCGCCGTGTCGAACAGCGTCTCCCCAACCCCGAGCACGAACGCGGCGAGGTACATCACCGGCAGGCCCACGATGCCCATCGCGATCCCGACCGCCAGGCCGCCCGCGATCACCGCCCGGAGGGCCGCGACGCCGACCATGGTCCGCCGCCGATCGAGTCGGTCGGCCAGAGCGCCCGCGACGAGGACGAACACGAGCCAGGGCAGCCGCCCCACGACGGTGATGCCCGCGACGAGGACGGGCGAGTCGGTCAAGCGAACGGCGAGCAGCGGGAAGGCGATCCAGAAGACGCCGTCGGCGAGGTTGGAGGAGGCCGACGCGCCCCAGAGCTTCCAGTAGTTCGGTCCCAGCCCGCCGGAGAGCCGATGCCGGAGTGATTTGAGCCAGCCCACCGATGGAGTCCAGTCCACTGATGGACACCAGTCAATTACTAGGCTATGCTCCTGCCATGGAACGGCGCCCGGCAACGCCTGAGGAGGCGCGTGCCCTCTGCAATCCGCTCCGCCTGCGGATCCTTCGGCTGTGCCTGGACCGCGCCTTGACAAACAAGGAGGTGGCCGAGCGGCTCGGGCGCGACCCGGGGACCGTGCTCCACCACGTTCGGGTGCTCGTCGCGACGGGATTCCTCGCACCAGAGGCGGACCGGCGAGGCGCGCGGGGGGCGACGGAGCGCCCGTACCGGGCCACCGGGAAGTCGTGGACGCTCGACGTCGGTGACCGTCCGTCCGCCATGCTCGCGATGGTCGACGCGTTCCGCGAGGAGCTCAAGGAAGCTGCCGACCGCGACGTCAAGGAGCTCAGCCGACTCGGGGTGCGGCTCCGGCCCGACGCGCTCGAGGGATTCGCGAACCGGGTAGAAGCGCTCGTGGCAGACCTCGCCGCCGCCGACGACCCGGGCGGCGAGCCGTTCAGCTTCTTCGTCGGCCTGCACCGGCGCCGCGATGATCAGCCGCGCTGACAGAGGTGCAGCCGGCACCGGACGCGGCGTGTGGGGCCTCGCAACCCAACCGCACCCTTTCCGGTCCCGTACCTGGGCCGACATCGGCGGCTGGCACGCCTAGGCTCGTCCATGGATCGCCGTCTCCTGGCGGCGGCCGATCGCGCCGACGACCTCGCGTGTACCGGGGGTCGTCGACCAACCCTGCATCTTCCGATCCATGCGCCGGCCCTCGCCGACCCACCTCCTCCCTGGCCGGCGAGGGCCGGCCTTCCGCCGACCGGGAGCCCTCGATGACGCTCAGGCCCCACCGTCCCCTCGAGGTTCCGCTCTACGATCCCGGGCTCGAGCATGACGCGTGCGGGGTTGGGTTCGTCGCCGATGCCGGCGGGCGCTCGCGCGACCGCGTCCTGCCGCTGGCACTCGCCGGGCTCGGCGCACTGGGCCACCGCGGCGCGTTCGCCGCCGATGGCCAGACGAGCGACGGATCCGGGATCGGCCTGCCGCTGGAGCCCTCCGTCCTGGCCAGCATCGCGCCGGGACTCGGACCTCGGCCCGGCATCCTGGGCCTGTTCCTGCCGCGCGACCGGCGCGGCCGGACAGAGGCTCGGGCGATCGTGGAGGCCGCCATCGCGGCAGAGGGGCTCGGCCGACCGGAATGGCGGACCGTCCCGATGGATGCGGCGGTCCTGGGCGCAGAGGCTGCCGCCAGCCGGCCGCTGGTCGCCCAGGCGATCGTGTCGCGGCCGAACGGCTGCCCGGCATCCCGCTTCGAGCTCCTCCTGGTTCTCGCAGCCCGGCGGATCGAGAGCCTGGCCCGGGCGGCAGCCCTCGAGGTGGCCGTGACCTCGGCATCCGCTCGCCGGATCGTCTACAAGGCGCTCGTCGCCGGCGGCCGTCTTGCCGACCTCTATCCGGATCTGGCAATGCCGCTCCGTGTCCGCTACGCGGTCTTCCACCAGCGCTACGCCACGAACACGATCCCGATCTGGCGCCTGGCCCAACCCTTCCGCACGCTGGCCCACAACGGCGAGATCAATACCGTTCGGGGCAATCGCGAGCAGGTCCGCGGCCGGCGTCGCGACCGAGCTCGGCTCGGGCTCGCGGCGCGCATCCTCGACAGTGGGCCGCTCACCTCGCCGGACGGCTCGGACTCGCTTTCGCTCGACGAGACGGTCGAGGCGCTGGTCGCCAGCGGCTGGCGAACGGAAACCGCCCTGCTCGCCGCGATCCCCGATGCGCCCGCCCTGCGAACCGTGCCCGATGCGTCCCTCGACTCGTTCATGCGCCGGATTGCCGGGTTCATCGCCCCGTGGGACGGGCCCGCGGCGATCGCGTTCGCGGACGGCCGCCGCGTTGGAGCGATGGTGGATCGCAACGGCCTGCGGCCGGCGGCGTATGCCATGACCGAGGATCGACTCATCGCGCTCGCCTCCGAGGCGGGCGCCGTGCCGTTGCCGGCTTCGCAGATCGTCCGGCGCGGCCGGCTCGGACCGGGGGAGATGCTGCTGGTGGACCCGGGCCGCGGCGCGATCTGGGAGAGCATCGCGGCGAAGCGGACGGCCGTCGCCGGCGCGCAGCGGGGATCGAGGAGCAGCGCCGTCGGCCCGGGCCGGCGGCCGGCCACTGCCCGGGAGCCACGGCGCGCGCTGACCGCCTCTCCAGAGCGACCCCCGACGCCCACGGCCGTCCGGTTCCTCGCCGGTCTGGACGCGGAGCGGCTTCGCCTGGACGTCAGGACCATGGCCCTCGAGGGTCACGAGCCGCTCTGGAGCATGGGCGACGACACGCCGCTGGCGGCTCTCGGACGGGTGGATCGTCCGGTCGCCGACCATCTTCGCCAGGCGTTCGCCCAGGTGACGAACCCGGCGATCGATCCCGAGCGCGAGCGCGCCGTGGTGGACCTGTCCGTCGAGCTCGGGCCGCGCCCGCCGTTGCTGGGCGGGATCCCGTCCGGTCGCCGGCGAACGATCCACCTCGCCGGCCCGATCGTGCGGGACATGGAACGCGCCCTGGCGAGCCGGCCCTTCCGGATGGTCCGGTTGAATGCCACCTGGGATCCGGCGTCTGGGCCGGCCGGGCTGGCTGCCGCCCTGGACCGCCTGGCCGATCGGGCCGTCCAGCTCGCCGCCGGCCGACGGAGGCCTGGCGTCATCGTCCTGTCCGATCGCCGGATCTCCCTGCGACACCTGCCGATCCCGTCTGCCCTGGCCACGGGCGCGGTGCACACCGCGCTGACCGACGCCGGATTGCGCGGCCGGGTCGACCTCATGACGGAGGCGAGCGACATCCTGGACGTCCACGCCGCGGCGATGGCCCTCGCGGCCGGAGCGACCGCCGTGCGCCCGTGGCTGGCGCTGGAGCTGGCGGCCGAGCTGGCAGGCAGCCGCGGTGCGGAGGACCTGACGGCGGACGGTGCGCTGACGAAGCTCGTCGACGCCTTCGAGACCGGCCTGCGCAAGACGCTCGCCCGCATCGGCATCTCGGCTGTCGCGTCATATGTCGGCGCCGCCCTGTTCGAGACCGTCGAGCTCACCCCCGAACTGGTTGCCCGTTGCTTCCCGGCAGCCCCCGGCTGGCCGGGCCGGGTGGGCCCGGAGGCGGTCGCCGAGCGGCAGCTGCGCCGTCTGGCCGCGGCCAGGACGATGAGCGCGGCCGGGGCGGCCGGGGCGACCGCTCGGCTGCCCGACCCCGGGTTCGCCCGCTATCGGGCGGACGGCGAGCGACACCTCTACGCGCCGCAGGTCGTCAAGATTCTCCAGGCCCGCGCGATGGATCAGACGACTCCCGTGGCGGCCGCGAACCAGGCCGCGCGGCCGGATCCGGAGCCGGCACTGGTTCGCGACCAGCTCCGCCTCCGACGTCCGGTCGGTCGATCCCGCGTTCGACTCGCCGACGTGGAGCCGGTCGAGGCCATCGCCCGCCGCTTCGTGGCCTCCGCCATGAGCGTCGGAGCACTCAGTCCCGAGGCGCACCGCGCGGTCACGATCGGCATGCAACGCGCCGGGGGGGCGGCGAATACCGGCGAAGGCGGCGAGGACCCGGCCTGGTATGCGCCGGGGCCCGGTGGCGAGCGGCTGGATGCCCGAATCAAGCAGGTCGCCTCGGGTCGATTCGGGGTGACCACCGCCTACCTCGCCCGAGCCGACCAGCTCGAGATCAAGATCGCCCAGGGCTCCAAGCCGGGCGAGGGCGGCCAGCTCCCCGGCCGCAAGGCGACGGCCTACATCGCCGCCCTGCGCCGGGCCCAGCCCGGCCAGTCGCTCATCAGCCCGCCGCCGCACCACGACATCTACTCGATCGAGGACCTGGCCCAGCTCATCGCCGACCTGCGAGCCGTGGCGCCGCGGGCCCGGATCGGCGTCAAGCTCGTGGCCAGCCGGGGAGTCGGCACGATCGCGGCCGGGGTGGCCAAGGCCGGCGCCGACTACGTCCATCTGGCCGGTCACGCAGGCGGAACGGGAGCGTCGCCGCTGAGCTCGATCAAGCACGTCGGCGTGCCCTGGGAGCTCGGGCTGGCAGAGACTCACCAGGTCCTCCTCCGGAACGGCCTGCGCGACCGCGTCGCGGTGCGCACGGATGGGGGCCTGCGCTCCGGCCGCGACGTCGTGGTCGCCGCGCTCCTCGGCGCCGAGGAGTTCGGGTTCGGGACGGCCCTGCTCGTGGCCATCGGCTGCGACATGGCCCGCCAGTGCCATCTGGACACCTGCCCGACCGGCGTCGCCACCCAGCGCGACGACCTGCGGGCGAAGTTCACCGGGACGCCGGAGCAGGTCGAGTGGCTGGTGCGCTCGATCGCGGCCGAGGTTCGCCTCGTACTCGCCGAGATCGGCGCGCATTCCCTGGCCGAGATCGTCGGCGAAGCGCGCCGCTTCCTGCGCCCGGTGGCCGGCGCCAGCCTGGAGCTCGGCACGATTGTCGGTGCCCCGAGCTGGCCGGCCAGGGAGGCGCGTCGCGCAAGCCCCGCATCCGCGACGTCGGTCGTGAGCCGCGAGCCGGCCTCCGCCCTGGAGCATCGGATTGTGGCCGAGGTCGCCGAGTTCGGGCCGGGCTCGGCGGGCGTCTTCGCGATCACTACGGCTGACCGCTCGTTCGGCGCCGAGTTGTCCGGCGCCCTGGCGCGCGGCGAGATCCGGGGCCCGGTGCGGCTAGGCCTCGGTGGGGCCGCCGGCCAGAGCCTTGGCGCCTTCCTCGCCGACGGCATCGAGCTCCGCCTCACCGGCCAGGCCAACGACTACGTCGGCAAGGGCATGGCCGGCGGTGTCCTCGTCGTCCGGCCCGAGTCGGACATCCCGGAGCCCGAGCGCCAGGCCGTGGCCGGCAACACGTGCCTCTACGGCGCCACTGGCGGCCGCCTTCATCTCGTCGGCCAGGCCGGCATGCGCTTCGCCGTCCGCAACTCGGGGGCAGAGGCGGTGGTCGAGGGCATCGGCGCCCACGGCTGCGAATACATGACGGGCGGCACCGTCGTGGTCCTCGGTCCCATCGGACCGAACTTCGGGGCGGGCATGACCGGCGGCCGCGCCTACCTCCACCGGCCGGAGGGCCTGGCTCCCGATCTCCTGCACGGCTCCGCCGTGACCGCCAGCCAGCTCGCGCTGGTCGTCCGCGAGCGGGCCGACGGCGCGCTGCTCGTGGCCGACCTTCTTCGGCTGCTGGACGCGCACCGGGCGGCTGGATCCGTCCTGGCCGCCCGGATCGTTTCCGGCGGGCGACTGCCGCTGGATGAGTTCTGGCTGGTGGAGCCCGCCGAGGCCGGCGCGGCGGGTGTCGCTACCGCATCGCAACCTTCTCGCGACCTGGTCGCAGCCGACGGGCGGCGCGCGGACGGCTAGCCTGTGAAAGCTGGCTGCAGACCGGCCACCAAACCTGCCCGCCGATCACCTGACGAGGTGCTTCCATGATCAATGCGTCCGATCGCCACCTCGGCTTCGATGCCGTTCGAAACGGCCGCGCCGCTCCGGTCACGTGTGCGGCGTGCGGCTGTCGGCTTGAACGCGTCGGCCTCGTCGGGCGGGCAGCCTGGTTCCATTTCTCGCCGATGGCCGGTCGCGACGCTCGTGGTTGCCGGATCGACTGCGCCGAGCTGGCTCACGACGCCGGCGGCCGCAGCTAACCGGTCGCAGCGGAGAATCGAGCGCCGAACCGCCGGCCCCCTATCGCGCGGGCGCTTCCCTCGCCGGCGCCTCACGCGGCGGCGCCGGCCGCGCTGGCCCGGCTTCCATCCGATACCCCACGCCGCGAACCGCCACGACGTCTGGACCGCCGGCCGCCCGAACCTTGGAGCGCAGCCGGGCGAGATGCGGCTTCAGCCAGAGCAGGTCCGGATCCGCTTCGGCGGGCCACCCTGCCCGTGCCAGGCGGTGGTGAGGGACCAGGTCGCCGCCGGCTCCGACGAGAGCCTCCAGGATCCGGTACTCGGTGGGTGTCAGGCTGAGCCCACGGTCGCCGACGCGCGCCTCGTGGCGGCCGGGCTCCAGTCGAAGCGCGCCCAGCGTCAGCCCACCGGCCGCGGCCGCTCGTTCGTTGGACTGACCGGCCCGTCGCATGAGGGCCCTGATCCTGGCCAACAGCTCGGCCCGCCCGAACGGCTTGACGAGGTAGTCGTCCGCGCCGATCTCCAGTGCTCGCACCTTGGCCTGCTCGTTGCTCTCGCCGGACACGACGAGGATGGGCACCTCGCCCGTCGCCCGCATCTGGCCGGCGACCGTGAAGCCGTCGGGGCCGGGCATGGCCAGGTCCAGGAGCACGAGGTCCGGGCGCTCTTCCCGGAAGCGCCTCACGGCCGTCAGGCCATCGTAGGCGGTGATCACCTGGTGGCCCTCCGTTCCGACCAGTGCCGTGATCGCCCCGACCATGGCCGGGTCGTCGTCGACGACCAGGATGCGGAGCGGTCGAATCGCCGGCATCGTGGGCCTCGCGGCCTAGACCGCCACCGCGGCCGCCAGGGCGACGACGAACCGGGCGCCCGGCCCGTCGGTCGGCTCGCACCACAGCCGGGCGCCCATCGACTCGGCCAGGCGCAGTGCCGCAAAGAGGCCGATTCCGGAGCCGCGGGCGGTGTGCGTGTCGCGGCGGGCGTATGGCTCGAAGATGCGCTGGCGCCACTCCGGCGGGATCCCCGGTCCTTCGTCGGCCACGCCGAGGTGAACGAACCCCTCGACGAGGGAGGAGTCGATCGTGATCGTCGTGTCCGGCGGGGCATACTTGACGGCGTTCTCGACGAGATGCTCGACGATCTGGCGCAGTCGGGGCGGGTCGACCAGGACGAACAGGCGGATGGGCATCTGGACATCGGTGCGATGACGTCGGAGCAGCGGCCGGATCGAATCGAGCAAGGTCTCCACCGCCTCGCGCAGGTCGACCGGGACGACCTCGGCGGGCAGGTCGTGCAGCGGCCGAACGGACGCGAGGATCGAGTCCACCAGGCGGTCCAGCCGCTCGATCTGCTCGATGGTCGCCGAGTGCCAGCCCGACCGGATGGCGCGACGCTCCGGGTCGCGCGACTCGCGCCCGTCGAGCGACGGCTCGTCGGCCAGCAGGTCCGTGTATGCGCGCACGACCGCCAGCGGGGTCCGCAGCTCGTGCGTCACCAGGGCGATGAGCTCGCTGCGGGCCTCGTCGATGGCCTTCAGCGCGGCCACCTGGGCCTCCGCCTCGCGCGTGATCCGACCCTTTTCGATCACCGCCGCCAGGAGGTCGCCGATCGCGGACAGCTGCTCCACGTCGGACTGGCTGAAGTCGCGTGGCTGCTCGGTCTGGACGTTGAGGACGCCGACGACCTGGTCGTGCCAGGACAGCGGCACCGACAGCATGGAGGCGACGAACCGCCGCTGGTCCAGGCCGCGGACCCACAAGAAGCGCGGCTCGTGGCGGACGTCGGGGATGATCGTCGGCGTGCGCGTCGCCGCAACCCGGCCCGTGACGCCCTCGCCGAGCGGCATCCGGGCTCGGCCGATCTGGAAGCGATCCAGACCGTTGGTCGCAGCCAGGGTCAGGTAGGCGCCGTCGCGGTCGAGCAGGTAGAGGGAGGAGACGTCGGCATGGAGCGCGTCGCGCGTCTCGTCGACGATCGTCTCCAGGAGCTCGTCCCACGTCCGCGCGGTCGTCACGAGGCGAGCCACGCGATGAAGGAAGCGCAGCTGGTCGAGCTGCTTCGGCTCCCGTTCCGGGGAGCGACGAGGATCGAGGTCGAGGCCGGACATGATCGTCACGATACAAGCCTAGAGAACAATCGCCCGGCGGATGGTTGCGGAGCGGTTGCGGCTCCGACACGGAACGGTCGAGGTCCGAAGCCAGGTCGTCAGCCAGACGAGCCGCCAACTGTGCGGCGAGGCGCGCGGCCAGGCGTGCGGCCAGGGGTGCTGCGATGACCCAGACGCGCCGTCCCGGCTCCAGGCCGGCCAGGAACCCGAGGCAAGGGGCCAATCCGGCGGTCCTCGCCGAACCGGGCGGGATTGGCACGTCCGGTGCGCGCGATCCGCTCCGCCGGGAGGTCAAGTTGCTCGGATCGCTGCTCGGCCAGGTGATCGCCGAGCAGTCCGGCCCCGACCTCCTCGACCTGATCGAGCGCATCCGGCGCCGGACGATCGCCCTCCGCCGCACCGTCGACCCCGCCGAGCGTCGTCGGCTCGCGGATGAGCTCGAGCGAAACCTGCAGACGATCGACGACCCGGATGACGGGCTCGATCGGGCCGAGGCGCTCATCCGCGCGTTCGGGCTCTACTTCCAGCTCGCCAACCTGGCCGAGGAGCGCCATCGTGTTCGGACCCTCCGGCGGCGGGCCCGTGCGGGCCGGCGGGCGTCGGTGGAGGGGTCGCTGGCCTGGGCGCTGGCCGGCCTCCCGCCCGAGGCCGCCAGCGAAGCGGCGCTGCGCGACCAGCTCGAGCGGCTGGCGATCGTCCCGGTCCTGACCGCCCACCCGACCGAGGCACGCCGCCGGACCCTCCTCATCGCGCTCCATCGCTGCGCGGCGCTGGTGGAGCGGCTGGACGATCCCAGGCTGACGCCGGATGAGGACGCCGATCTGCGCCGCCGCCTCCGCGAGGAGATCACGACTCTGTGGCGGACCACCGAGCTGCGCCTCGCCGCGCCGACGCCGCTGGACGAGGTTCGAACGGCGATGGCGTTCTTCGACGAGACGCTGTTCCGGGTCGTTCCCCAGTTGTATCGGGCGCTGGACCAGGCGCTCGATGCGATCCTGCGGCCGCCGGCGCGCGACCGCTCAGTGGACCTCGCAACGGCCGCTCCGCCGGCCAGCGACGCGGGCCGGACCGGGACCCGGCCGCCGGTCGTGCCGGCATTCCTCCGGTGGGGCAGCTGGATCGGTGGCGATCGCGACGGCAACCCGTCCGTCACCGCCGAGGCGACCGTTCAGTCGGTCCGGATCCAGGCGGACCACGTCCTGCACGGATACGAGAACGTGACGCTCCGACTCATGCAGTCGATCTCGCCGATCGTGCCCGACGGTCGGCTGGCCCGACCGCTCGCCAGGCGGCTCGCTCGCGACGCCGACGAGCTGCCGGACCTCATGCGACAGCTGGACCGGCGCTTCCCGGGCGAGCCATACCGGCGCCGGCTGGGAGCGATGGCCGAGCGCCTCCGGCGAACCCGGGCTCGACTGACCGGCCAGGCCGCCGCCCTGACCGGCCGCTACGAGTCGGCGGCGGACTTCGTCGCCGAGCTGGCCGAGCTCCAGGCGGCCCTCGTCGAGGACGGCCTGGGCCGGATCGCGTACGGCGAGCTCCAGGACCTGCGCTGGCAGGCCGAGACGTTCGGGTTCCACCTCGCCTCGCTCGAGGTCCGCCAGCACTCGGAGGTGCACGCGGGCGCCCTGGAGGACGCGCGGGCCGGTCGCCTCGACGCCGAGCGGCCGGCGGCACCCGGTGTGTCCGCCGCCGAGGTGCTTGCCACCTTCCGTGCGATGGCCGCGATCCAGGAGCGCTTCGGCGAGACCGCCTGCCACCGCTATGTCATCAGCTTCACGCGCGGCGTCGAGGACGTCCTGGCCGTCCTCGACCTTGCCGGGCTGGCTGGCTCGCCCTCGATCGCCGCCACAGAGACAGCGGGCCTCGCGGCGGCCAGCCCGAAGCTGGACGTGGTGCCGCTGCTCGAGTCGGCCGACGCACTCGAGTCGGCCGGTCCGATGCTGCGCGACCTGCTGGCCAACGAGGCCTACCGGCAGCACCTGTGCGAGCGAGGCGATCGGCAGGAGGTCATGCTCGGCTACTCGGACTCGAACAAGGAATCGGGGTTCCTCGCCGCCAACTGGCTGCTCTACCGGGCCCAGGAGGCCCTCGTCCGGGAGGCCCGCGCGGCCGGCATCCTGCTGACGCTGTTCCACGGCCGCGGCGGCGCCATCGGTCGGGGCGGCGGGCCGGCCGGGCGGGCGATCCTGGCGCAGGCGCCTGGCTCGGTGGCCGGCCGGCTCAAGCTGACGGAGCAAGGTGAGGTGATCGCGGCCCGCTATGGCAACCTGGCGATTGCCCGCCGAGAGCTCGAGCAGCTGACGGGCGCCGTGCTGCTGGCTTCCACGGCGACCCACGATGCGGACGTCGCGCAGGTCGCCTCGGAGGGCGCCCCCATCTTCGACGAGCTGGCCGCGGTCGCCCGTCGAGCCTACCGCTCGCTCGTCTGGGAGGACCCCGCCTTCGCCGGCTTCTTCCGCGCGGCCACGCCGATCGGTGAGCTGTCCGCGCTCAGGCTTGGATCTCGCCCGGCGTCGCGGGGCGAGGACACCCGCCCCGATGCCGGTCGAGACGACGCCGATGGACGCACAGCGAGCGGGGGCGGCCGTGGCAGGACCGCGGCTGCGGGCGGTGACTCGATCGAGTCCCTCCGGGCCATCCCGTGGGTCTTCGCCTGGTCGCAGTCGCGCCTGAACCTGCCCGGCTGGTACGGGCTCGGCTCGGCGCTGGCCAGCATGCGCGACAGTGCGGGAGAGGGCGGGCTCGACCGGCTGGCCGATCTCTACCGCCGCTGGCCGTTCGTGGCGTCCGTGCTCGACAACGCAGAGCTGAGCCTGGCCAAGGCCGACATGTCGGTCGCCGGCCGGTACGCGTCGCTCGCCAGCGGCCCCGATGCGGAGCGGATCTGGGCCCGGATCGAGGAGGAGTACGACCTGACCGTGGAGCTCGTCCTGCGGGTCACGGGGCGGTCACGGTTGCTGGACGATGTGCCGGCGATCCAGCGATCCGTCGCGCTGCGCAATCCCTATGTCGATTCGCTGTCCGAGCTCCAGGTCCGGCTCCTGTCCCGGCTGCGGGCCACGTCAGCCGACGACCCGACCCATGGGCGCCTCCTCCAGCTCGTGCAGCTCACCGTCAACGGGGTGGCGGCGGGCCTCCAGAACACGGGCTGACGCGCCTGGCGGCGGCGACTGCGCCTGGCGGCCGCGGGCCTAGCTCGCGGCCTTGCCGATCAGGATCAGGCCCACGATCCGTGCGTAGTGCGAGTAGTACGTGTTCGAGTGGATGACCCGCCCGTTCCTGTCGCGAACGGTGCGCGTGACCCAGGCGTCGAAGCCGTCGGCCTCGTATTCCACCTGCTGTCGCACGCCCGGGCTGAGCGCCGTCGTGTACGAGACCACCGTCGTGCTGGACTGGTAGTTCCTGACGGTCGGCGCAGTGAATGCCACCCTGCGACCGGTCGGCACGCTGTACACGGTGAACCGCACGATACCGGGCACCGCATACGCCTTGACGAGAACCGGGTAGGGCGTGTCGTTTCGCCAGGTCATGTCCTGGGCGCCGCCGCCATCCGACTTGTAGACCGTCGCGTCCAGGCCCTTGGGGTAGCGACTGATGTAGTAGAAGTGGTTCTTCCGGGCGCCCATCTGGAAGCCGGCCCGCAGTGCGGCGTTGAAGATCGTCGTCGACGTGGAGCAGATCCCGCCGCCGATCGTCTTGCCCTCGACCGAGCGGCCGTCGACGATCGCCCCGCCCAGCTTGTAGCCCCTCGCCAGGCTCACCTCGCCGACCGACTGCCAGAAGCTGAACCACTGGCCCGGGGCGACGACCGTTCCATCGATCGCCATAGCCGGGATGGAGATGTTGGCGCCGTATCCGTTGTGGGGGCCCGGCACGTAGTAGGTCGTCCAGCTGGAGATGGCGCGCATGAGCGGCGCCGATTTCCGGGCGACCTCGGTCGTCAGGGCTGGCTGCTTGTAGACGAGTGCCGCCCGGACCGGCTCGATGATCGGACGACCGCCTGCCGCCCGACGCGCGACGGATTCCGCCACGGCCGCGGCGGTCGCGTTGACGCTCAGCGAGCGTCCCGTCACGGACGCGGTGACGCCCGCGATCTGGCCGCCCTTGCCGATGAGGAACTGGGCATCCCGGGCGGGCCGGGCGATCTCGCTGACCAGCGGCTTCAGCGACTTTCGAATGGCCTTCGGGTCGAGCGTGGTGCCCCAGCTCCCGCCAGACCAGCCGAACCGGATCCAGCCTCGGACCTTCGCGGCCGGGATCGTCCAGTGCTCCTTGCCGACGACGATCGTCACCTCGGCGGCCATCGCGGATGCCTTCGCCTTGGCGGCGCTCGCCGCGTCGGTCGAGACGACCGGCGGGATCGATGCGACCGACAGCGGAATCGTCACCTCGGCCGGGGCCGCCGGATCGCGCAGGGCCGCCACCAGCGCCGCAGTGGTGGAGCCCTGGCCGACGGTTCGGCCGTGAGCGGAATCGGTGGTCAGGAACCCGGCCGGTGTGACACGTGCGGTCGCGTCCACGGCCGGCCGGTCAAGGCGGCCGGCGAGGGACGATATCGTGCTCACCACGGCCGCCGGATCCAGCCTGACCATGGGCTCGATGACGACGCCCCGGGCGGCGGCACGGACCTCCTCGAGCGCCCGCTCGGCGATCGTTCCGGTCCGGCCAACCGCGAATGCCTGCTCCAGCATGGCGTCCACGTCCAGCCGGCGACCGAGATCGGCGTAGGAGATCGTTTCCCGCAGTTCGCCATCGGTCAGCGTCGCGGTGCCCTGGCCGTACGACGCAAATCCGTCGCGCAGGCGGGCGGCGGCCGCGTCCCGGTCGAGATCGGATAGGTCCACGGTCCCGGCTCGTACGCCGTGCATGATCCGCCCGTTGTGCGCCTGGTCATACGCGTAGAGACCCGCCGCGGCACCGGCGGCGGCCAGGACGAGACCGAATCCGAACGTCGCCAGGAGGACGCGGAACCGCGGCAGGCGCCGGATCGCGATCGTCGGAGCGGTGGCGGATTCGGTGGTCGTGGTCATTTCGCGGTCGTCATCCTAGCAGTCGATGGATGGGCTGGCTGCGGTGTGAACGTGCGGCAGACGCACGACGCCCGCCCGGCGTGACGGGGCAACGGCGACAGTAGCCGAAAACGCTGCGGTCGCGCCATCGCTCGTTCGGGTCCCCCCTTGCAGATATGTTGATAGTCCGGACGGTTCGATGGATTGGACGGTTTGCGGCGCTCAGACGTTACGGGGCAGGACCACGACCCGGCGATTTGGCTCCTCACCGATCGACTGGGTGGCCACGCCCGCATGATCTCGCAGGGCGATGTGGATCCAGCGACGCTCCAGGGCCGGCATGGGCTCCAGCTGGAGCATCTTGCCGGTCTCCACGACGCGTTCGGCGGCGCGATTGGCCAGGTCGCGCAACTGGCGCTCGCGACGGCCACGGTAGTCCTCGACATCGACCAGCACGCGTGTCCAGTCGCCCATCCGCTTGCTGAGCATGAGGTTGACGAGATGCTGCAGCGCGCTCAGGCGCTCGCCCTTGCGACCGATGAGCGCGCCGAGGGCCTCCTTCACGTCGCCGGCACCGACGACGTTCAGCCGGCTCGTGTCGCCCGCCTCGACCTCAACTCGGACGTCGAGATCCATGAGTCGCATGAGCTCCTCGAGGATCGCCTGGCCGGCGGCCAGTGCCTCCGGCGACGCTTCCGCCGCCTCGAGGTCCGCACGCTCAGCGGCAAGCGAGCCACGGGCCGCGGTCACCTCGGCGGCCTCGCTGGCGGTCAGGTCCGAAGAGCGTTCCCCGCGCGAGCCGCGATCGTCCGGGCGAGGTCCACGATCGGCCCGATCGGGTCGATCGCCGCGGTCCGGTCGAGCCGGGCCACGCTCCGGTCGCGGGCCGCCGTCGCCGATGCCGCCCGGCGGGCGGCCGGCCGTGACGACAGGGCCGCGGTCGCGTTCGCCACGGTCGTCGCGCCGAGGGCCGCGGTCGCTTCTGTCGCGGTCGCCGAACCCCCGGCCTCGATCGTCTCGGCGCGGGCCGCGGTCGCCGTCTTCGCGGCGCGGAGCGCGGTCGGGCCGGTCGCGGTCGCCGAACCGAGGGCGGTCCTCGCGGGGTGGGGCCGGCGGCAGCGGCCGGGCCTCGGCCGCCTCTCGCTTCGGAGCAGCGCCGCCGAGCTCGGACCGGGGGGCAGCGACGATCCGGGCGGGCTCTGCGCCCATGCCCAGGACCCCCCTGCTGCCCGGGGTGAGAATTTCGAAGTCCAGGTCTTCGAGACCGGCCCCGAACGCCTCGCGGGCGTTACGCAGGGCCTCCTCGACCGTCTTGCCGGTGAACTCCCTGTAGGCACTCATCTAGCGTCGTCTCCCTCGTCGGCCCTGGCGGCCCGGTCGGCCGCGCTCGCGAGGCCGCACCGTCGAGGCCGCGTTGGCGGCCCGGTCCTGGGCAGTGGGTCGCGCGGGCGCTCCCGCCGCGCGCGTGGATTCGATCGGCGCCGGAGTGGCGACCGGGAAGCGCGGAGTGTGGTTGCGGGCAAAGGCCGGATCCCAGCCGAAAAGCGGGAAGCTGGAGCCCCAGCCCACGATGAGGTACTGCTGAATGATCGAGATGATCGTGCTGGCGATGTAGTAGATGTACAGCCCGGCCGGCAGGAGCGCCGCGTAGAACACGAAGATGAGCGGCAGGAAGAGCATCGTCTGCCGCGTGATTCGGGCGTTCGGGTCCGGATTCGCCGGATCGAGCGCCGGCAACGTCATGCGGGACTGGAAGACCTGGAGCACCGCCGACACGATCGCGATGATGCTGACCGGGAAGTCGAAGACGACCAGTGGAATGAGCCAGTCGACGTGCGGCTTGCCGACGTCGAGGCCGCCCAGCCAGGCCACGGTCGTCCGAATGCACGGTTCCGCGCTGGGGATCGTCGGACAGGTGATGTCCACGACCTTCTGGCCGAACACGGTCAGCATCGGCGTGACGTCGTAGTTGGTCAGCCCGTCGCGGATGACCTGGTACATGATGAACAGAAGGGGCAGCTGGAGGAGCAGCGGCAGGCAGCCTGACAACGGGTTCACCCCGCGCTCCTTGTAGAGCGCCTGCTGCATCTGGCTGATCTTGTTGCGGTCGCCCTTGTAGCGCTTGGCGATCTCCCGCAGCTCCGGCTGGAGCAGCTGCATCCGCTTCTGGGAGACCGTCTGCGAGCGGAACAGCGGGATCAGCGGGATCCGGATGACGATCGTCAGCAGGACGATGGCGATGCCGATGTCTCCGGTGACCCGGTAGAACGCGATGAGGATGATGAAGAGGACCTGGAAGATGGGCGTAAACGCCCAGGCCAGGATGCCGATCGGGTCACCGGTCAGGGGCGCCGGTCGGAGCGGCGTCGGGATCGGCGTGGCAGACGTGGGTGCGGCCGCGCCGGACGGGCCGGTCGACGCGCCCGAACAGGCCGCCACGATCAGGACCACCGCTCCGATGAGCAGGAGGGGCCGGATCCAGGAGCGGCTCGGTGACGGGATGGTCACTGGCTCAGTCGTCCTTCTCGCTCAGCGGACGGGATCGTAGCCGCCCGGATGCCACGGGTGGCAGCGGGCGATTCGCCGGACGCCCATCCAGCTGCCCCGCACGAGGCCGTATTTGACGATCGCCTGCTCCGTGTAGTGAGAGCAGGTCGGCTCGTAGCGGCAGCTGGCCGGCAGCCATCCGAACAGCAGCCGGTAGAGCCCGATGAGCCCGACCCCGATTCGACTTGCCAACCGTGTCACCTAGATCGCGGGACCTTCCAGAACGCCTCCTCGCCGGAGGATTCGACGCACCGCCCCGACGAGCGCGTCGCGGTCGGCATCGACGATCGCCGGCCGGGCGATGATGAGGACGTCCCAGCCGGGCTGGAACGAGGGCGCCATCACCCTGAGCGCCTCACGGAGTCGCCGGCGCGCCCGGTTGCGAACCACCGCGCCGCCGAGCCGCCGTCCCGTCGACAGCCCGAACCGGGTCGTCCCGAGATCCGTCCGCCGGAATCGAGCGTGGAACAGTGGGTGGGATCGGGAGATCCCCTCACGCTGCAGCGCCGCGAAATCCCGCGGATTGGTGAGCATCACGAGCCGCGGCGGATTCTGGCCGCGCCCCTCCGTCAGGCCGTCAGCCGCTTTCGGCCCCTCGCCCGGCGAGCCGCGAGGACGCGACGGCCCCCGGTCGACTTCATCCGGGCGCGGAAGCCGTGCTCCTTGGCACGATGCCGCTTCTTGGGCTGGTAGGTCTGCTTCATGGGGTGTGCCGCGCGATCCTCTCCATCGGCCTCGGGGCTGTCGGTTCGACCCCTAGAGGCACACGAACGCGCCGCGCACCCGAAAGCGCTTGGCGCGTCGTCGTCCGGCGGATGATATGACGTGCCGGAACGGGGTGTCAAACACGCGGGCGCGCGAGATGCGGGCCGGGCGAAGGCCCGGCGGGTCCGCCGCCGGCAATGAACCGATACCCCATGGGGGTATCCGGGAATCGCTGCTCGATCGCCTTGCAGGGGCGCTCGCAGCGGTGCTATCCTTCCCCGGCCCAACGGCGCCGGGACGCTCGCTGGGAAGCCTTCTGAGACACGGAAGAGCCCGGGAGCGGCCCACGATACCCGTTGCTGCGGGATCCTCGCGACCGCCTCCCTGGTTCCCCCGCACCCGCGACTCCGGCCGCGCCCGTGGCCGTCCATACCCACCAACCACCCGAGCAGCCAGGTCGCCTCGATCGCATGGACACCCGTCAAGTCTGGCGCGCCGCACTTGGCGAGCTGCAGGTCTCGCTCTCGCCGGCCAACTTCGAAACATGGCTGCGCGACACGACCCTCGTCGACGTCGAGGAGAACCGGTTTCGCATCGCCGTACCGAACGGCTTCGCGAAGGACTGGCTGGAGACGCGCTATCGGTCGCTGATCTCCCAGACGCTCGCCCGGATCGTCGGTTACAGCGTCGTCGTGGAGATCGTCACCGTCCCGACTCCGGCCGCGGTGGCAGGCGAAGGTCCCGATGCGACCCATGGCCCACGTCCCGCGCCGCAACCGGTCCGCCTGGAACCAAGTCGGGTGGGCGGAGACGGAGGCACGACCTACCTCAACCCGCGCTACACCTTCGCCAACTTCATTGTGGGATCGGCCAACCGGCTGGCCCACGCCGCGAGCCTGTCGGTCGCCGAGCGCCCGGGCCACGCCTACAACCCGCTCTTCCTGTACGGCGGGGTGGGGCTGGGCAAGACCCACCTCATGCATGCCATCGGCAACCAGGTCATCGCCAAGTTCCCGCGCAAGCGGGTCGTGTACGCGACCAGCGAGAAGTTCACCAACGAGTTCATCACGAGCATCCAGCAGGGCAAGATCGACGAGTTCCGGGCCCGTTACCGCCGGATCGACCTCCTCCTCATCGACGACATCCAGTTCATCGCCGACAAGGAGCGAACCCAGGAGGAGTTCTTCCACACGTTCAACGCGATCCACGAGGACGGCAAGCAGATCGTCCTCAGCTCGGACCGCCCGCCCAAGCAGATCGTGACCCTGGAGGAGCGGCTGCGCAGCCGGTTCGAGTGGGGCCTCATCGCCGATCTCACCGCGCCCGACCTCGAGACGCGGATCGCGATCCTGCGGGCCAAGGCGGAGGAGGCGGCGGTCCCCATCACATCGGATGTGATTGAATTCATCGCGCGCAAGGTCGTCAGCAACATCCGCGAGCTCGAGGGCGCCCTCAACCGCATCGTGGCCTACGCATCGATGGGCGCCATGCCCATCAGCATCGAGCTCGCCCAGGCGGTCCTCTCCAACGTCCTCTACAACCCCAAGAAGCGGCAGGTCACCCCCGAGCGAATCGCCAAGGCGGTCTCCGATTACTACGGCGTCCCGCTCGACGCGCTCCAGGGCCAGAAGCGGGACAAGGCGATCGTCGTGCCGCGCCAGATCGCCATGTTTCTCATGCGCGAGGAGACGGACGTGTCCCTCCTCCGGATCGGAGCCGAACTGGGTGGCCGCGACCACTCGACCGTGCTGCACGCCTGCGACAAGATCACCCGCGAGGTATCCGCCAACGACGAGCTCCGCCGCGAGATCGCTGCCGTTCGCGAGTTGATCTACACCGACTGAATCATTCCTGAAAAACGCTCGCTCGCGTGGCGAGCTGCCCCATCCTGTGGATAAGCGGCCGGATTCGGTGGAAAACCGTATCCCGCTGTGGACAACGTGCGGTCGCGGCCGGGGCGCGGCGGTCGACATCCGGACGATCGCGGTGGATGATTCAGGCCGTGTCGGCGCGTCGCCGGCGAAGCGCGCCTGGCTTGTCGACCGGCCGTCCCGCAGCCGTCCCCAAGATGGCCCGCCGCCTCCACCATCCTGGCTCGGCTGTCCACGGCCTCGTCGATCGGCCGCCCCGAGTGGCGTCCCCACCGTCCACACCATGATGACGGTGATGATGAGATGAGAAGATAGGCTGGATCAACGAACCATCCGCCCGGCGAGACTGCGCAACACCGGGAGGCCAGTCCGCCAGAAGGGCCCGGGCCCTGAGAGGCCCAGTCTGGAGAAACGACGTGAAGCTTTCGGTCATGCAGGAGAACCTCGCCCGCGGCCTGTCGGTCGCGAGTCGCGCGGTCTCCACCCGGAGCACACTGCCCGTCCTGGCCAACGTCCTTCTGCGAACCGAGGACGCCGGGCTCAAGTTGACGGCGACCAATCTCGAGATCGGGATCACCTACTGGGTACCGGGCAAGATCGAGGAGGATGGTGCGACGACCGTTCCGGCCAAGCTGTTCACGGACCTGGTCGCATCGCTTCCGGCCTCCGAGCGTATCGATCTCGAGCTCCAGCCCGGCGACACGCTCCACATCAAGGCCGGCCGTTTCGCGACCCACGTCAAGGGGATCGATGCCGAGGAGTTCCCCGCGATTCCCAGCGCCGGCGAGCGGCCCACGACCCGGATCGCCCAGAGGGTGTTGCGCCAGGCTCTCGCCGAGACGGCGTTCGCGGCCGCCAGCGACGAGGCCCGTCCGATCCTGACCGGCGTCCTGGCCCGCTTCGAGGGCGACCGCCTCACGCTTGCCGCCGCCGACAACTACCGGATCGCCGTCAAGACGATTGCGATCCTCGACCCGGTCGAAGAGACCAGTCTGGTCGTGCCAGCCCGCGCCCTTGCCGAGCTGGGGCGCGTCCTGTCCGACACCGACGATCCGGTCGACGTCGTGCTGTCGCCGGCGCGCAACCAGGTCCTCTTCCATCTGGAAGGCATCGATCTCGTCAGCCGCCTCATCGACGGCCAGTTCCCCAACTATCAGCAGGTCCTGCCGACCAGCCATACAACCCGGGCAGTGGTCGATCGCGAGGAGCTCCTGAAGGCGGTCCGGGTGGCGGCCCTGATCGCAAGCGCCTCGGCCAACATCGTCAAGCTCCAGGTATCGGCCGACGGCGAAGCGGGCGTGACCGTCAGCGCGAACGCGGAGGTGGGTGACAACGAGGGCCAGGTCGACGCCGCCGTGGAGGGCGACGGCACGACGATCGCCTTCAACGCGCGCTACCTGTCCGAGGTGCTCCAGAACGTCGCCGCCGAGCAGTTCGCGCTCGAGCTCAACGGGCCACTGTCGCCCGGGGTCTTCCGGCCGATGGGTGACGACGACTACGTCCACGTGGTGATGCCCGTCCGGACGACCTCCTAGGAGGGCTCGGGACCCGACCCGGGCGAGCGCCTGCTTCACTCGATCTCGCTCCATGATCTGCGCGGCTACGGCGCGTTGGCTGCCACGTTCGGATCCGGGCCGCAGCTGGTCTGGGGTCCCAACGCAGCGGGCAAGACCAGCCTCCTGGAGGCGATCGTTCTGCTTGCCTGGGGTCGCTCGCACCGGACCTCCGTCGATGCCGAGCTGGTGCGCTGGGGCAGTGACCTGGCCCGCGTGGAGGGCGTCGCCGGCGAAGCCGGCCAGGAGCACCCGGCCACGATCGAGGTGGCGCTGGCGCGATCCGCCGAGGCCGGCGGCCGCAAGCGAATCCGGGTGAACGGCGTGCCCCGGCGAGCCGCGGGCCTGACCGGCCTGCTTCGCACGGTCATCTTCGCGCCCGAGGAGATGCTCCTCGTGGCGGGCTCGCCGGGCCTGCGCCGGAGCGCGATCGACGGGCTCGCCGGCCAGCGTTCGCCGGCCTATCTCCGAGAGCAGGCGACGTATGCCCGGGCGCTCCAGCAGCGTAACTCGCTGCTGCGTGCCATCCGCGAGGAGGAGGCAGATCGGGGTCAGCTCCGTTTCTGGGACGAGACGTTCCTGGAAGCAGGCGGAGCCATCGTCGCCGAGCGACTCGCCCTCCTCCGGGCGCTGGGCGGTCCACTCGCCCGCGCCCACGCCGAGATCGCCCCGGAGGAGGCCGCCGCTCCGCTCGGCCTGCGCTACGCGACCAACGCGCCGGCACTGCCCGGCGAGTCGCCGCGCGATGCGCTCGCCCGCCGCCTGGTCGAGACCGCCGAAAAGGAGATCTGGAACGGCTCGACGCTCGTCGGGCCGCACCGCGACGACGTCGCCTTCGAGCAGGCCGGCCGCGACCTGGCCACGTTCGCCTCGCGCGGCCAGCAGCGGACCGCCATCCTCGCCTTCAAGCTGGCCGAGCTCGACCTCCTCACCGAGCTCGACGGGCGTCCGCCCCTGCTCCTCCTGGACGACGTGTTCAGCGAGCTCGATCCCGAGCGGCGCGCTCACCTCGTCCGGCGCATCGCGGGCCTGCCCCAGGCCTTCGTCACCACCACCACGCTCGATGACCTCGATCCCGAGCTGCGGGCCCATGCCACGAGCTGGGCCGTCCTGCCCGATGCCGCGGGCGCTCGGCTTGTCGGTCCGACGGTCCACGCGTGAAGGCCGCTCGATGAGCGATCGCAGGCGACCGATGGAGCGGATCGGCGATCTCATCCCGGAGGCCGCGCGGCGACTCGGCCTGGAGGAGGAGCTGCGGCTGGCCCGGGCGATCGCGACGTGGGAGGCGATCGTGGGCGAGCGTGTGCCCGGAGCGGCCGGCGCGACCCGCCTCGTGCGCCTCGACGGAAGGAGCCTGGTCGTGGAGGCGGACGCTCCGATCGTCGCCCAGGAGCTGCGGCTCCGCTCACAAGAGCTGCTGGCGGCCTTCCGGTCGGCGCCGGGCGGAGCGCCAGCCGCCGAGCTTCGGATCGGGGTGCGCCGCGTATAATCGCCCGCACCTGCCAGCCGTCCCGGGGTTGAAGCGTCGGGTGGAGCGTCGGGCGGAGGTTCGCCGGCCGACCTGGCCATCGTGTTCCAGCGTGCCGGGCCCGTTCCAAATCTCCGACCCCATCCGCGCCCCCGCCCGCAGCCACGAGAGGCCCGCATGGCCGTACGGCTCCAGATGAAGCTCGGCTACGTTGCCGAGCAGGACCGCCTCCCGGACTCACCGGACACGATCCGTCCGCATGAGCCGTCCGTGGGCGCCATCCTCCGGTCCAAGGGCAGCCTGTACCTGCTGGTGACGGCCCAGGCGGAAGGCCACAGGCTGCGCGAGGCAACCCGGCTGGTCGCGGACGCGATCGAGTCCGAGTACTACTACGACGAGTCGGCCGGGATCCGGGTGTGCCTGGAGAAGGCGATCCGCAACGCGAACAAGCGGCTCGTCCACGTCGGCGACCGCTACGGCCTGGGCCGCCAGGACGACGGGAACGGGCCGGTCGGCGTCGCAGCCGCCGTGATCCGGGGCAACGAGCTGTATGTGGCCACGGTCGGGCCGGCCGAGGCGTACCTGATCCGCCAGGCTCGGCTCTCGACGCTGCCGGACCCCCACCGCGATCGAGGCCTCCCCGCCGACGGCCTGGAGCCGGAAGTCTGGCGGGGCGAAATCTCGGTCGGCGACTCGCTCGTGCTCGTCTCCCCCAACTTCATGGCCAAGCTGGGCCCGGACGAGCTCAAGGACGCCCTCGTCACGCTGCATCCCCAGTCGGCGATGGAGCACCTGCATCACCGGTTCGTCGCGGCCGACGGGTCCGGCAGCGACGGCGCGATCGCCGTGGAAGCGACCGAGGTGGCCTCCACGGTCAAGCAGCGGACGCTCGTCCCGGTCCGCCCGTCGGAACCCCTGGCCGGCGTCCCTGAGCGCTCGCCGATCCCGCTGGCCGACACCGTCGGCGACGGCGTCGCGGCGGTCTCCGCCTCCGCCCAGCGCGCCCGCACGGTGGCCGGAGGCGCCGCCGGGCGGATCGTGCGGAACCTCCAGGACATGCTGCCGACCCGCTCGACCCCGCGGCGGCGGGTCCGGACCGTGACTTCCCGCGTCGAGACGCAGCGCCGGGCCGCGATGGCGGTCCTCGCCCTGGTGGCGGTGGGCGCCGTTCTGGCTACCGGCGTGTGGGTGGCCGGCGGGTCCGGCAAGAGCCCACGCGGCTCGCTCACGGCCGCCCAGAACGCCCTCGAGGCGATCCGCACGGATCTGGCCAAGGTTTCTGGGCCGGGCATCGATCTCATCCGTGACGACCGCCGGCAGGCCATCGAGCTGCTGTCCGATGCCTATCGACAGCTCGACGTCGCCCAGCGGGGAGGTGCCCCAGCGTCCACCCTGGGGCCGTTGCGCGCCAAGGTCATGGGCGGCCTGGAACAGCTCTATGGCGTCGTCCCGGTGGGTGCGACGATCATGTTCAACTTCCAGACCGCGAAGCCCCCGGTCGACCTGGCCGCCGTGGTCAGAGGGCCGGACGGCATGCCGTACGTCCTGGATCGCGGCGGCAAGTCGGTCTACCGGGTGGACCTGAAGACCAAGAAGGCGACGGTCGTGCTGCGGGTCGGCCAGCGGGTGGCTGGCACGGCGGTGGCCGATCCGCGCTTCCTGGCCGTCGGGGGCCGGCGCGACCTGCTCATCCTCGACAGCCGGAATGCCCTGTGGCGGTGGCGGCCGGCCGACGCCCGCGGTCGGGGCACGCTCAAGCGGATCCTCGTCAACGGCTCGGCCAGCTGGGGCGCCGACATTCGCGGCATCGGCACGTTCCAGCGCGGCACGCTCGAGCAGGGTCTGTACAACCTCTACGTGGTCGACCCGTCCCGACAGCAGCTCCTGGTCTACACGCCGGCGGCCGACGGCGGTGGCTATCCGAGCACGCCCACCGGCCGCCTGTCGACGGCCCAGCCGGTCGACGACGTGGACTTCCTCCTCATCGACGGCGACATCTACCTCGCCCAGGGCGGTGCGGTCCGCCAGGCGGTCCCGGCCGCGAACTGGCAGCCCACCGATATCGGGGACACGATCCTCCATCCCGCCATGGAGGTGACCCGGCTGGCGAGCTACGAGCCACGCGGCACCGGGCTGCTGTATGTCTACGACGCCGCCAACGCCCGGATCATCGCCTACGACAAGGGCAAGAGCCAGAACGAGAACAACTTCGTCGTGCAGTACCGGCTGGCCAACGGTGACGCGAGCTGGCGGAACCTCCGCGGCTTCTACGTGGTCGCCGGCGCCGCCGGTACCGCGCCGAGCGTGGTCTGGATCGACGGGCAGCGCGTGGGCATCTCAGTGCTCCAGGCCGTCCCGGAAGCGATCCCCGGTGCGTCGCCGCCCCCCGGCGCCTCGCCGTCCTCCAGCGCCAAACCGGCAACGGCCAAGCCAACCCCGAAGCCGACGCGGTGATTCCGCTCCGCGATGCCAACCCGACGCGCCGCCGGTCGATCCTTACCCTGGCCACGATCGCGGCCTGCTTCGCGGTCTTCGCCGTGGAGCTGTGGGTCCAGGCGGACGGCGGCGACGACGCCCTGGAGACGTTCGTGCAGACCTACGGCGCCGTGCCGTCCCGGATCAGCCGGGCGATCGGCGGAGGCGACTACTTCTCGACGGCCACGCTCGGCCTGCTGACCAGCCTGTTCCTGCATGCGAGCTGGGTGCACGTGCTCGGCAACATGCTGTACCTGTGGATCTTCGGCAACAACGTCGAGGACCGGCTCGGCCGGCCGGGCTTCGCCCTCTTCTACCTGACCGGCGGGCTCATCGCCGGCCTGTCCCAGGTCGCCGTCTCGCCCGGCTCGTCGGTTCCCCTGGTCGGCGCCTCGGGCGCGATCGCCGCGACGCTGGGCGCGTACCTCGTGCTGTACCCGTCGGCCCGGATCGAGGCGATCGTCTTCCTGGGATTCTTCTACCAGCTCATGCGCGTCCCGGCGGTGATCGTGCTGGGCTTCTGGTTCGTCCTCCAGCTCCTGGATGGGATCGCCTCCCTGGGCGCGACCACGACCGGCGGCGGCGTTGCCTTCTTCGCCCACATCGGCGGCTTCGTCTTCGGCATGGCGATCGGGCTCATCGTGCGCACGCTCCGGCCTCGGGCGGAGACGCCCGGCTGGAGAGGCGCGGTGGGATAATCCGCCAATGGCCGACCCATTGATCGAGATGGTGGTCGAGAGTGTCCGGGTCCACATGCTCTCCAGCCAGCACGTCGTGATCCTCAAGGAGACGGAGCGCGATCGATACCTGCCCATCTGGATCGGGCCGTGGGAGGCGAACGCGATCGCGATGAAGCTCCAGGGCCTGGCCCCCGAGCGGCCGCTCACCCACGACCTGTTCTCGTCGACCCTGGACGAGCTCGGCGTCGCGGTCCGCCGGGTGGTCATCTCAGACCTCGCCGAGGACACCTTCCACGCCCGGCTGTTCCTGTCCGCCGGGGAGCGGACGGTGGAGATCGATTCCCGCCCGTCGGACGCCCTGGCCCTCGCCGTCCGGGCGGGCGCCAGGATCTACGCCGAGCCGGCCGTCCTGGAGCGGGCCGGCGTGTCGCCGGAGCCGGACGAGGACGACGAGACACGCGATGTCGAAGGCTCGCCGCTCGAGCGGCCGCCCTCACGAACGGCCGCCGAGCGCGCCGCCGACCCGCGCCTGGACATCTTCCGCGACTTCGTGAACTCGCTCGGGTCCGACCAGGAAAGCGAGAGCACCGGCTCCGAGTAGCCGAGCGATCAGGCGGCGTCGTGGTCGTGCTCGTCGATCATCGGCTCGCCGCGCAGCAGGGCGCCGCGGGGGTTCGCCCACAGCCGGAGCCGGAGCTGCCAGAAATCGCGCACGGCGCGTAGGACCACGGCCGGGCGCGCCCCGGTGGCCGATCCGGCCGTCCGCGGATGGTGGGGCACCCCCACCTCCGCGACGGTGCGGTCCCGGGCGCGCAGCTTGATGAGCAGCTCCGCGGAGAAGAACGCCCCGCCCGACTCGACCCGCAGGCCGCGAAGCGCATCGCGGCGGAACAGCTTGCAGGCGCAGTCGACGTCGCGGACCCCAAGGCCGAAGAAGATCCTGTTGGCCAGCCGGTAGGCCCGGGCATAGAGCGTCCGGAGGAGCGGGTCGGCCCGTCGGATCCGATAGCCCACCACGACGTCGGGAGCGTCGGGCTCGGCCAGCCGGGCGATCAGGCGGCCAAGGTCGGCGACCCGGAACTGGCGGTCGCCGTCGGTGAACGCGATGAGGTCATATCGGGCGGCACGAAAGCCCGACCGCAGCGCCGAGCCATAGCCCAGGTTCGTCGAGTGGTGGACGACCCGGACCACGTCGGGGTGGCCGGCCGCCAGCCGATCCGCGATCGTCGCGGTCCCGTCCCGGGAGCCATCGTCCACGATGAGGATCTCGAACGTGCGGGCGAGCGGCGGCAGGGACGCCAGCGCCTCGTCGACGAGCGGCTCCAGGTTCGCCTCTTCGTCGTGAGCCGGAAAGAACACCGACAGCCGGGGGACGAGCTCCGGACCGACCGGGTCCGCGGCGGCGTCCTCCGCATGGCTGCCGGTCACCGGCCGTCTGCGGCCCGGCGGTCCAGCACCAGGGCCAGCCCGGAGCCCACCAGGTCGGGGATCGGCCGGAGGTCGTAGCGCCTGGCCAGGGCAACGGTCTGATCGGGCGGCCTGATGACGTAGACGGGCCGCGTGCCCAGATAGCGGTCGATCACGTCGGTCACCTCGCCCAGCTGGTCGTCCAGCCGGGTCCGATCGTCGACGATCGCAACATCCTGGCGCCTGCCCTCCACATCGCGTGCGTACCATAGCGGAGTCGAGTAGCTCCACCAGCTGATCACGACCGCGCCCGGCTCGAGCCGGGCGAGCACGTCGTCCACCCAGGCTCGCGCCTCGAAGGCCTGGCTCAGGTCCACCGCCCGACGAGTCCGGTCGATGGTCTGGACCGCCGGCAGGGTGATGGCGGCGGCGACGGCCACCTCGAGCGCGAGCCTTGCCAGCGAGCCTGCGGCCGGGAATCGGTCCGAGCCCGGCACCGCGGCGGCTCCCAGCCGCCCGGCGGGAGCCTTCCGCCCGGCGGGCGCCAGTGGCCCGGCGGCCTTGACCGCGCGCACGACCGCTCCCGGAGCCACGTCCAGCGCCGCGTCGACCAGGATGGCGAGCCAGGTGACGGCGATGAGCAGCGGCCCCAGGTAGTAGCGCTCGATGCCGGCGTTGGCGTAGGTCATGGCGAACAGGCAGGTCAGCAGCAGGGTCGGCCCGGTGAGCAGGACGTAGGGCCATCGCCTGACCGCCGCAACGACGAATCCGACCGGCACGAGCACGGCGAGAGGGCCGAGCTGATTGACGGTCAGGTCCACCAGGCCACCCAGGGTCCGGCCGTGGTCGGCGAACGGGTTGACCAGGCTGCCCAGGAACTGCTGGCCGAGGACGACGTACAGGAAACCGTCCGGGGTCTCGGGCCGACCGTAGACCAGTGGTGCCCGGAACGGCCCGGCCCGCAGCGGCAGCTCGAGGTACTGGAGCGCCAGCAGGGCCACGAAGACGGCGAAGCACCGCCGCACCAGGGCCGGCCGCCGCTGGACGTCCGGCTGGATCGCGACGACGAACAGGACGATCCCGGGAGCGAGCAGGAGCATCAGCCGGTGGTTGCCGAGTGCCACCGCGTAGACCGCCGCCGCCGCGACCAGCCAGCGGTCCGAGGCCGGCCCGGTCCCGTTCGACCCGATCGATCGCCGAGCCCAGCCGACGAGGACGACGAACAGGAGGGCGAGCAGGAACAGGTGAAGGCTGTGGGCGTCGGCGGTGCTGGCGATTCGCCAGGTGATGGGCGCCATGAACAGGACCAGCGCGGCGGCCACCGCGAGGAACGTGCGTCCGGTCAGCTGGCGGACCAGGACCGCGGTGAGCCCGATCGCACCGGCAACGCACAGGGCGCCGAACAGGTTCATCCGGAACGCCGGCTCACCGAATGGCGCCAGGACGGCCGATGCCGTCCAGCCGAGCAGGACGTACGCCGGGAAGCCGGTGGGATGAAGCGTGCCGAGCAGTGGCGGCACGGCCTGGAACTCCGCGGTGTCCCAGAAGGCCAGCCCGGGCTGGAGGGTCTGCCGGGCGAGGACGAAAGCGATGGACGCTGCAGCGAGGGGGCCTGCCACGGCGGCCAGGCGCTCGACCGCCCTCACCGCCTCACCAACCCAGCGCCGCTCCCCACCACACGCCCCAGGCCTGGACCGCGATCGACCCCAGGATCAGCGCGATCGCCGGCCGACCCAGGCCCCCCAGCTGGTGGATCCCGGCCGCCACGAGCAGGAGCAGGAACGGCGCGAAGTCCAGGCTGAAGCGGTATCCGAACTGGACCCAGCCCTGGCTGAAGTGCATGAGGTTGATCACCGCGATGAACAGGATCGCGAGGGCCGCGCCCGTGACCAGCCGGCTCCGTCCGTACCGCCTCAGGGCCGGCAGCGCGAGCAGATACGCCGGACTCGTCAGGAGCAGCCCCATCCCCACCGAGTCGGGTATCAGGATCGGGCAATCGGGGTTGAACCAGCCGCGGCTGGCGCCTGTCGTCGAGCACAGCGGCTCGCCGAAATCGAGCGTCGCCGGATTGAGCCTGGGCGGGCCGATGAGCATGAGCGCGAGGTTGCGGGGGATGTAGCGCGGGTCTTCGATTGCCCATTCCGGCCGGTAGTCGAGGAATGTGTAGGACGCGGTCTCCGCCCGATACAGGTAGTCGTACGCCGGGTTGAAGACATGCCCGGTGGAGATGACGTTGTAGGCGAGCAGGCCCGCGATCGGCACGGCCGCGCCCAGACCGGCCGATAGCGTGCGCCGCCGCCAGCCGTCCCCGCCGCCGACGAGCAGAAAGAACGGCGCCCCGAACAGGATCGTGAGCCGTCCGGTGCAGGCCAGGCCGAACAGCACGCCCGCCAGGAGCTGGTGGCCGTCGATCAACCTCCGGAGACCCGCCGGCCGTACGGCAAGCCTCGGTCGATCCTGCTTGGTGGCCTCGCGGGACGCCTCCTCGGGCGCCTCGCCGGACGCCTCGTCGTCCTCGGCCAGCGGCGCGAGCGCTCCCGCGGCTGCGGCCCGATCCCGGCCCAGGGCGATGCCGACCGCCGCCATCGTCAGCGGAACCGCCACGAGGTGGGCGAAGAACCAGGTCGTCCCCTTTTCGGAGGCATACCAGAAGGCCGTGCCCAGCGCGAAGAAGAAGGTCACGGCCACCCGGTTCGACGGGCGCACACCGAGCCGGCCGAGCATCCAGAACGCCAGCCCGACGTCGAGGGCGCCCACGACGGCCGCCACCAGCTGGGCGTTGGTGGAGAGTCCCCAGACGGCGACGAACGGAGCGAGGAGGAGGGCGGGCAGCGGCGGGAACGGCAGGAGGCCTCGCCCGGTCGGAGCCCCGGCCTCGTCGACGACCGGAAGGACGTCCTGGAAGTAGTCGTTGCCGGGCTCGCCGGCGCTTGGCGGCACGGGGTACCGGATCGTTCCCTGGCCCTCGAGCCAGGCGGATGCCTGCCAGACGAAATGGTTGTAGAAGTTCGTCCGCAGCGGGTTCGAGAGGACGTACACGACCAGCACGACGGCCACGATGCCGAGGCCGACCAGCACGGACGACCGTGCCTTGACCCGGCTCGCGCTGCCTCCGGGCGGAGCCGTACCGGGGTCGAATCCCTCGCCGGCTGCGGCCAAAGCCGGCGGGTCGGAGGGCGGCGGACCCTGTGCTATCCTCCGATCCACCTCAGCGCTCGTGCAGGAGGCCAACCCACGTGACTGGCCCCGCCACGGGTGAGCCCGACCGGCGCCTGACCGCGCCGATGCGGACGTCCGGGACGCGGAACGCGGCCAGCGCGATCCTGATCCTACTCGCGCTCGGGTTCGCCCTTCGGCTCATCATCGCATACCTCCTGCCCGGTTCCGGGTTCGCCAACGACCTGGCCTCGTTCCGCGGTTGGGCGAACGACCTGTTCACGAACGGGCTGTTCGGGTTCTACCAGCGGCCGGGCTTCCACGACTACACGCCCGGCTATCTCTACTACCTCTGGGTGCTCGGCGGACTGGCCCGGACGTTCCCCACGCTGGACCTGGTCAAGATGCCGGCGATCCTGTCCGACCTTGCCATCGGCTGGCTCATCTGGTCGATGATCCTGGAGCTGGGCGGCGGGCGTCGGGCCGCACTCTCGGGAGCCGCGCTCTATCTCTTCGTGCCGATCACCTGGTTCGACAGCGTCGTGTGGGGCCAGGTCGATTCGGTCGGCATCGTCTTCCTCCTGCTCAGCGTGCGCGCGCTCTGGCGCGACAGGCCCGAGCTGGCATCCGTGTTCGCGGTGGTGGCGGCGCTCATCAAGCCACAGCTCGGCATCATCATCTTCGTCGCCGCCGCGGTCCTCCTGCGTCGGTACCTCGTCGATCCGTTGATGCAGGCAACTGCCGAAGGGCCAGCCGGTGAGCGGCCGGCCGGTGAAGGGCCCGCCGCTGCCGGGGAGTCGCCGCGGACCGCGCCACCGACGGAGGCCGGGGAGCCGGCGCGGCCAGATGGGCCGGGCCCGGCGTGGTTGAGCAGCACTCGCGGACCGCTGCGGCTGGCGACCTCGGCGGTCGCCGGGTTGGCGACCGCCGTCGGCCTGTCGCTGCCATTCGGGCTGGGCCTGCCGGGCCTGATCGATCAGGTCTTCAAGACGGCCGGCGGCTATCCGTACATCACCGTCAACGCATACAACCCCTGGGCCCTGGTCGAGCGAGGCGGCGCCGGACTGGCCGCGACCGGCCAGTGGCTGTGCGACGCGGTCACGGGTACTGCGGCTGACACGTCGTGCCCGCCCGGCAGCCAGTTGCAGGTCGCGGGGATGCCCGCCCTCGTCGTCGGCGGCCTGCTCATGGCCCTGGTCCTGGCAGCGATCCTCGTCGTGGTCATGTGGCGGCCTGACCGGCAGACGATCCTCGTCGGACTTGCCGTGCTGGCACTCGCCCTGTTCGTCGTGCCGACGAGGGTCCACGAGCGCTACCTTTTCCCGTTCTTTGCGGTGGGGGCAATCCTGGCCGCGGTCTCGCTGCGCTGGCGGGCGGCGTTCGCGATCGTTGCCCTGGCGAACTTCCTGAACCTCTATGGCGTCCTGACCACGCCCTATTTCCACAATCCCAGGATCAGCGACTGGCTCGGGATCGGGGACCTGGTCCGGTCGCGGTTCGGGGTGACGGCCGTCGCCCTGCTGCACACCGCCGGCTTCGTGTGGGCAGCCCTCCAGTTGCGGACGGGGGCCGCGCTGGCGCTTGCGTCCGAGCTGGCCGCGACGGCCCAGGGGGCGGCGGCAGCTCGGCTGACGGACCGGGCGCCCGAGGCGTCCCCGGCATCGCCACCGGGACGGACCGCGAACGCGCCGGAGCGGGCACCGGGAGTGGCCGGTGTCGTGGTCGCCGGCTCGCCCGGGTCACCTCGAGCGGCGGGCTCAACCGGCCGAGCGGAGTCTCTCGCGGGGCCGGCTGTCGCTGGCTGGTCCAGCGACGATCCCGGTCCCGATCCTGAACCGGGCTTGCTGGCCCCGCTCACCAGGCGCCTGAACGTCCGGCCCAGCCGCGCCGACCGATCGAGGGCGCTGCACGACGAGCCCGGCGGCCGCCTTGACCGGCTGGACCTATGGATCCTGGTAGTCGTCACGATCGCCGCTCTCGGGCTGCGGACGTGGCGCCTGGCCGAACCGTATTCGATGCATTTCGACGAGGTCTACCACGCTCGAACCGCGACCGAGTTCCTGCAGGACTGGCGGTATGGCGAACCGCACTCGATCTACGAGTACACGCACCCCCACCTCGCGAAGTACGTGATGGCGGCCGGCATCGTCGCCTGGGGCGACGATCGAGTCACCGCCACGAGCGACCTGGGCGTGCCGGTTCGGGACGCCGCGACCGAAACACGCTGGGACGATCCGACGATGCCCGACCATCGAGCCGGCGATCGTCTCTACGTGGCGACCGGCGCGGACGTCCGCGCCTACGACCTGCGTACGCGCGAGCTGCTGGCGGCCCTGCCCGTGTCCGATGTGGCAGCCCTTGCGATCGATCCCGATGGCCATCGGCTGTTTGCCGCCTCGAGAGATGGGCAGGTGTCCGAGCTGGACACGGGCGCCCTCGACGCGCTGCGCGCCGGAGGCGACGCCAGGGTCATCGATCCGCCACTGCCGTTCGGATCGTTCGAGGCGCCCGTCCGCCGGCTGTTCGCGACCAGCGACGGCTCGTTCCTGGTGGCGATCACCGATGCCGACGACATCGTCTCGATGGACGCGGCCACCGGCCAGATCGTTGGCAGCGTCACGCTCAGGGGCGCTTCCGACATCGCCCCCGCCGGCAGTGCCGAAGGCTTGATCGCGGACGCCGACAGCCTCACCGATCCACAGGCCGAGGCCAGGACGTTGGCCGATATCGTCGGTGGCGACGAGCAGGAGCTCGAACGGCGGCTCACGTCGGGCCAGGGCCGGATCGTCATCAGCGGCACCGTGGATGCGGCCACCCGGCCCATGGTCGAGAACGCCATCGCGGACGGCCGCCTCGCCGGGTTCTCCTTCGAGTCGCTGCCGAGCATCGCCGTCGCGGACACCCAGGGCGTGTCGTTCCTGTCGCCGGCGGATCTGACCCAGACGGACGAGGTGCCGATCAGCGGGGGCGCGACCGGCCTGGCGCTGACGTCCGGCCTGGACGCACCGCGCCTGTATGTCGCCGCCGGTCGGACGGTCACGGTGATCAAGCTCCCACCTGACGAGGACACTGGCGGGTCGCCGTCCGTAGAGACGACGATCCGGATGCCGGGCCCGGTCTCACGGGTGACGTTCGACGCCGCGTCGGTCATCGTCCACGTGCTGGGAACGAGCCCGGCGGCGAGCGGTGGGGGATCGGAGAGCGGCGAGGGATCGGCGAACGGCGAGGGATCGGCGAGCACGATCTACGCCATCGAGCCTCACGCCCAGGCCGTCTTCGCCGACGCCCGCCTGCCGTTCGCACCGGTGGCCTGGGCGACCGACGTCGATCCTCAGCTGCCGAGCACGGACCGCGAAGCGATCCTGGCCTTCGATTCAACCGGCTCGGTCGCCAGCGTCGATGTCGGGCACCACGCGTTCTCGTGGCGGATGCCCGGCGTCATCGCCGGCGCGCTCACCGCGGCGCTCCTCTTTCTGCTCGCCCGGATCCTCTTCCGGCGACGGTCGATCGGGGTGTTGGTGGCGGTCCTGTCGCTGCTCGACGGGATGCTCTTCGTCCAGTCCCGCATCGCCATGAACGACGCGTACGTCGCCATGTTCATCCTGGCGGGCTACGTCCTGTTCGCGGGCCTGTGGACCGGCCTCTGGCAGCATCGCTGGGCGTTCTGGGTGGGCATGCCGGCGATCGGTCTCCTGATGGGCCTGGCGCTTGCGTCGAAATGGGTGGCCGCCTATGCGATCGCGGCGATGGCGTTCCTGATCCTCGCACGGTCGGCCCTCGGCCGAATCGTGTTGATCCTGGGTCTCATCGGCGTGACCGTCGTCCTGGGCTACCAGGGATTAACCCACGCGGCGCCGGCGGCCGGGGAGACGGCCACGGGCAGCGGAAACGTGCTGTTCATCATGCTCATGATCGCTCTGACCCTCATCGCCACCGCAGTCACGGTCTTCCACCCGATCGCGTGGTCGCTCGACGAGCTCCGGTTCGCGGTCGCCGCCCCTGCGGCAGCCGGGCTGGCGATCGGCCTCCTCGCAATCCCGCTGGCCGGCCGCCAGGCGAGGGTCGCGCTGGGGCCGCTGGCCGCGTCGCCATCGACGCTGGCCGTCACCGTCGCGGTCGGCCTGCTGCTCCTGGCGGGCGGGGTGGCCGCGGCATTCTCCGTGGCCGGCCGGATCGGCGTCGGTCCGCTCGCTCCGCCGCTCGAGCCGGACGACCCGGCACGCCTGGCGGATCCCCCGTCGCCGGCCCCGATCGGCTGGCTCCGGCCCGGCTGGGGGTTCGGCATCCCGGTTCTCTGGACGGCCGGCAGCCTGCTGGTGCTGCCCGTCATCGTCTACGTGATCTTGTACATCCCATGGGCCCTCAACAGCGGGGGTCCGGCCGGCTCACCCCAGATCTTCCCGGCGGGCACGCCGATCATCGGCAACTGGCCTCCCGGCCACACCGGCCAGACGTTGTGGGACCTCACGAAGTCGATGTACGAATACCACAACAACCTGCGCGCCACCCACGCCGCGTCATCGCCATGGTGGGCCTGGCCGTTCGACCTCAAGCCGGTCTGGTTCTACCAGGGCTCGTTCTCGGGCGGAACGGCCGCGGCGATCTACGACGCCGGCAACCTCGTCATCTGGTGGCTGGGCGTCCCGGCCATGGCCTTTGCTGCCTGGCAGGCCTTCAAGCGGCGGAGCCTGGCCCTGGCGCTCGTCACCATCGCCTTCGCGTTCCAGTGGCTGTCCTGGTCGCGGATCGACCGCGCGACATTCCAGTACCACTACTACACGAGCGTCCCGTTCATCATCCTGGCCCTGTCCTACCTCCTGGCCGAGCTGTGGCATGGCGCCTCGCGCCGTACCTGGCTCCTGGCGCGCGTGTCGGCCGCCGTGGCGGTCATGGGTCCCGGGCTGCTGTGGCTCTTCAAGACGCCGCTGTGCGCGTTCGTCGGGGTCGAACGCGCCTACAAGGATTCACCGGCGTGCGTGGGCAACCCGGGCGACTTCGTGCTCACCACCCAGGTCGGGCTCGTGCTGCTCGTGGGCGTGCTGGCCGCGGTCGCCTTCGCCTACGAGTTCAACCACCTCGACGATCGCTCGGTCTTCGTCAGGATGTTCGGCCGGGGATCGACGCTGGGCGAGATCGGCCGGCGCGTCCGGTTCCCCCTGACCGGGCTGGTCCTGATCGTCGGGCTGCTCGGCCAGCTGGCCGTACCCGGCGACCGGGAGCTGGTCAGCGTTCGTGGCTTTGCCACCACCCCGCTGGCGCTCGTCGCCGTCGTGATCCTCGGGTTCCTGGCTTCCTTCGCGCTCACGGCTCGCGATGCTCGCCGGTTCGTGCTCGGCACGGTCTTCGCAGCCGCCGCGGCGTTCATCATCGTCTACCCCAACATCGCGGCACTGCCGTTGCCGTCGACGGTCTTCAATGCCTACCAGGGGCTGCTGCCGACCTACCTGTACCCGTTCCAGTTCCCGGTCAACACCGACCCACCTCCGCCACCGATGAACCTCTTCGGCCCCGACCCCGGGCTGTTCGGGTTACCCCCCGGGCCCACGCTGGCGGCCGTTCTGATCGTCGCCTGCCTCGTCGTCGCCTACTCCGCCTGGTCGTGGCGGATCGCCCTTGCGGAGCGCAGGCTGGCCCGGGCCCCGGACGACGACGCGCTGGCCAGGACCGGCTGACGTCCGGGGCCGGCGAGGCCGCCCCGAGAGGCGTCGGGATCAGCCGGAGCGAGCCCCGGCTCGCGGGGCGGCGCCGCCGGGGTCGGTCGCAACGCCATCGCCGTCCCCGTCCGCGCCGCCAGTCCGCGATATGCCCACGAGTGGTCGCGGCGGACCGCTCGGGATGTCGGCGCGAAAGCCCTCCGGCAGGGCACCCTGGGCAGCCAGCCGGCGGATGACGAAGCCGTAGTACGCGTCCACCTTGGCGGTGACGCGCTCCCAGCTGAACTCCTCGGCCCGAGCCCGCCCGCTTTCGCTCATCGTGGCGCGCAGCCCCGGGTCGGCCAGAAGTCGTGCGGTGGCAGCCGCGATCGCCTTGGGCTCCCGAGGCGGGACCAGCAGCGCCTGAGCGCCGCGCTTGACCACGCCCTTGTAGCCATGGATGTCGCTGGCAACGATCGGCGCTCCGGCTGCCATTGCCTCCAGCAACACGATGCCGAACGACTCACCGCCGGTCGCCGGCGAGATGAAGACATCGGCGGTCCTGAAGAGCTGGGCCTTCTCCTGGTCGCTCACCCGTCCCAGGAACTCCACGCCGACCATCCGACGCGTCAGGACGTAGCGGCGGGCCTCGCGCTCCTGGGGCCCCGTGCCGACCACCAGAAGCCGGCAGTTGCAGCCGGTCTTGCGCAGGATCCGGTACGCCTTGAGGAGGTCCAGGAGGCCCTTGCGTGGCTCGTGGCGGCCGACGAACAGGAGGTTGTGGACGCCGTCGTGCCATCGGGCGAGGGGCACCGCCCGTCGATACTTGGCGACGTCGACGCCATTGGGAATGACCTTGTAGTCGCCCGGGAAGTAGCGGTCGATGAAGTGGCGGGCCGCCGCGCTGACGGCGATCCGGCCGTGCAGCCGCTCGGCATAGCGGCGCATCGCCCGGCTGCCGAACTCGTAGGCCGCCGACCACCCGCCGTAGGCGTGGAACGTCGCGACGTTCACGCTCGTGGACGCCCGCAGCACGATCGGCGACAGGAACGGCACGAACGGCTCGTGGAAATGGAGCAGGTCGAAGCGTTCGAACTCGAGCATGTCGGCGACCTGGGACAGGTAGCGCGGCGAGAGCGTCACGGTCCCGACCGATCCGTTCGTGGGGAAACTGAAGCCCTTGCCCAGGCGGATCACGTCGCCTTCGGAGGCTCGCTGGAGGCCGTGACTGGATGAGATGATCCGGACGTCGTGGCCTCGAGCACGAAGGCCCTCGTACAGGTAGTGCACGTGCTCGTTGACGCCGCCGGGGAGCGGATAGACATACGGGGTGACGAGGCCGATCTTCATCGTTCAGGTTCCCTGACCCGGCTGCCGTCCGCGAGGCGGACCGATCCTGGCGACGTCTCGTCGTAACGAGGCGGCCGCAGCCTACCCCCCGGGTAGCCGTGATCGCGGCCGGTACCGTTCCGCAGGAGCCGCCCGCGCACCTCGTCACGGGCATCGCGGCCGTACTTGCGCAGCTGGAGGGCAAACGTGCCGAGCTGGCCGCGCGAGTCATGGAACTCACCGTGCGAGTGTGTCCGGCGCGCCAGGATCGCCAGCCGCAGGTCCTCGGCGGTCCGGCCCGGGAACGACGTGTGGCCGGTGCCGACGGCGCTCGCCGTATGGGCATCGCTGCTGCCGACGGCGGCCAGGCCGTGCTCGTCGGCGAAGCGGACCACCCGGCCGTGCCAGGGCCGCCCGAGAGCGGTGGGGTTGAACGTCTCCAGGCCGTCGGGATGGACGGCCGGATCAGGATCGGCCAGCAGGCGGCGCAAGGCGAAGGCCTGCGCGCACAGCGGGTAGGGCACGAGCGGATGGGCCGGGATGGCCAGGCCGCCCTGCCGGTGGATCGCGGCGATCGTGGAGCGCAGGGAGCGCAGCGGTCGAATGGGCGCCTCGATGAACAGCGCGAGCAGGTGACCGCCCCGGGTCGTGACCTCCTCGCCGACCACGATCTCGATCGGCAGCTTCCGGGCCTTCGCCAGCGCCCGGGCCGCCAGCGCGGCGTCGATCCGCTCGTGGTCGGTGACGGCGATGACGTCCAGCCTGGCCACGTCGACCGCGTGGGCCAGAATCTCCTCCACGCCCGACGTCCCGTCGGACGCGAGGGTGTGGACGTGGAGGTCCGCCCGGCCGAGCCGCTCGGTCATGCCCCGGCCTCCGCTCGCGCTCCAGTTCCCGGGCGGGCCGCGGTCGCCTCGAGGTCCGGCCACATCGGGAAGAAGACCGCCCACCACTGCTCCGGCGCGTCGGCGATCGCCTGCTCGAAGGCGCGGGCCTCGGCGGCCAGCGCATCGGCGATCCGCTCCCGGCGCGAGCCCTCCGCCGGCACGGGCACCTCGATGAGCCGTCCCGCGTATCGTCCCACGCCCACCCGCCGAATGGCCGCGAGGTAGATCGCCGCGCCGGTCTCCACGGCCAGCAGAGCCGGCCCGATCGGCAGCCGCGTTTCGGCGCCGAAGAGCTGCGTCGGCAATCCGCCGCCGGCGATGTCCCGATCCGCGACGAGCCCCACCGGATCGCCACGCCGGATCGCCGCCAGCAGCTCGCGACGCGCCTCGCGCAGCCCCACGATCCGGACCCCGAGGGCGCCTCGTGTCCGGACGAAGTACCGCTGGAGCGGCGGATCATCGACCGTCTCCATGGGCGCGACCGGCGTCCGGCCGGTCCGGTCGGCCAGGTAGACGCCCGGCAGCTCGATCGCGCCGAAGTGCGCCTCCACGAAGATGACCGGGTGATCGCCGTCGAACGCCCGATCGACCACCTCCGGCGTCTCGATCGCGAGGTGCTTCCGCATATAGGCACGGGTCATGGCAGGCGTCCGGGCGACCTCCAGGTAGTATCGGGCCTGGTGTCGGAACGCCGCCCGGACCAGGCGCTCGAGGGCCGCCGGGTCGGTCGCCGCCTGACGGGCGCGGGCTGGGCCGGCCTGCTCCCGCGCCAGCCAGTCGCACACCCGCTGCAGGTTGCGGCGGCCGACCACCGCCCGACCGGGCGCGGCGCGGTACCACAGCTCGCCGGCGGCCTCGGCAAGGGCCACCAGCGGTCGCTCGGGCAGGCGGCAGGCCAGCCATGACAGCGCCGCGAGGGCTCCCGCGCCGGCGCGCTGGCGCAGCGTCCCGCGCTCCGTGTCGGTGGCCACCGCGTCCCCCGCCAGGCTCGTCATGCCGGCTCGGCCAGCATCCGGGCGGCCCGCGCCTCCAGGGCAGCCTCCTCCTCGACCGTGTCCGGCCACATCGGCTTGAAGCTGTACCACTGGTCCGGGGCGGCCGCGATGGTGCGCTGCAGCGCATCGGCGATCGACTGGGTCGCCCGCTGGAGGTCGGCGGGCGCACTGGACGCCACGCGGATCGGCGCGTCCAGCGTTGCCCGGAACCGTCCCTCCGCCACCCGCCGGATCGTGACCGGCACGATCGTCGCGCCGGTCTTGGCGGCCAGCGACGCGGGGCCGGCGGGGAGGGTGGTCCACGCCTCGAACAGGCGCACCGGGATCCCGTCCGAGCGATACCCCCAGTCGATGAGGAGGGCCAGCATCTCGCGGCGCCGCAGGACCGAGTACACAGCCCGCAGGTTCCGCCAGGGGATCAGGGTCACCCCCCATTCCCCGCGCTGCCGGCGGAGCAGCTCGAACATCTCGGGGAACGACGAGTCGTCGGCCACCGCGCTGATCGGCCAGCCACGCGATGCGACGCCCGCGGCACAGGCCTCGTTGTTGCCGACGTGGCCGGCGACGAGAATCAGGCCGTCCGACGACCGCCAGATGCTCTCCAGGTCGGCGATGCCCTCGGGCTCCACGAGCGCGACTCGCGCCTCGGCCGACAGCGACGGCAGGCGCATGAGCTCGACCAGGTAGCGGGCGTAGTGGCCGTACGCCCGCAGGGCCAGGCGGCGAACCGGCGCGTTCGATGGGGGGTGGCCCAGGACGTGCCAGAAGTTGGCGTCCACCCAGCGCCGCTTCGTCGGCCACAGCAGGTAGCTCGCCCGGGTGAACCAGCCGATGACCGTCCAGGACGGGGCCGGCGGCAGCCGGCTGAGCAGCCAGGCAGCTGCCCGGTAGCCGCGCACCGTTGCCTTCTCCAGCGCGCGCGAGCCGCCTGTCGCTCGCCGGTGCGGAGCCTCCAGCCCGCGCGCCCTGGTTGCGACCGGCGCGTCGACCGCCGGCGCGCTCAGGCCATCCTGCGGATGGTCCCGCCGGACGATCACCGGCCCGCGGCCGCCGCCTTGACGCTGGTCGCGGCCGCCGGCCTGGTCTTCGCGCCGGCCAGCCGCCTGAGGACCCGCTTGGGCGGCGCCTCCGTGCCCACGAGCGTCTCGTCGTCCTCACCGCGGATGAACGCCTCCACCCGGTTGAACGCGATGTCGTCGTGGATCTGGATCGGCGGGCTCTTCATGAAATAGCTCGACGGCGCGACGAGCGTCCCGGTCAGGCCGCGGTCCAGGCCCAGCTTGAGGCAGCGGATTGCGTCGGTGATGACGCCGGCGCTGTTGGGGCTATCCCAGACCTCCAGTTTGAGCTCCGCGTTGAGCGGCACGTCGCCGTAGGTCGTGCCCTCCATCCGGATGTAGCACCACTTCCGATCCTGGAGCCAGGGCACGTGGTCGCTCGGGCCCACGTGGACGTCGTCGGGGTCCATCTCGTAGTCGAGCATGGACGTGACGGCGTTGGTCTTGCTGATCTTCTTGGACTCCAGGCGCTCGCGCTCGAGCATGTTGAGGAAGTCCGTGTTGCCCCCGAAGTTCAGCTGGTATGTCCGGTCCAGGCGAACGCCCCGGTCCATGAACAACCGGGTCAGGACGCGGTGGCTGATCGTGGCGCCGACCTGGCTCTTGATGTCGTCGCCGATGATCGGCAGGCCGGCCTCGGCGAACCGCCGCTGCCAGTACGGCTCGCGGCCGATGAAGACCGGGATCGCGTTGATGAAGCCGACGCCGGCCCGGAGCGCCTGCTCCACGTACCACTTGGTGGCTTCCTCGCTGCCGACGGGCAGGTAGGAGACCATCACGTCGACCTGCCGCTCGCGGAGGATGCCCACGATGTCGGCGGTGGGCCCGGGCGCCTTCTCGATGATCTGGCTGAGGTACTTGCCCAGGCCGTCGTGGGTCATGCCGCGCTCGACGGTGACGCCGGTGTGCGGAACCTGCTGGAAGACATAGGTGTTGTTCGGCTTCGTGTAGATCGCCTCGGACAGGTCCTTGCCGACCTTGTTCTTGTCGATGTCGAAGGCGGCCACGAACTCGATGTCGCGGACGTGGTAGCCGCCCAGGCTCACGTGCATCAGCCCCGGGACGAAGTCGTCGACCTTGGCGTTCTCGTAGTAGGTGCGGCCCTGGACCAGGCTGCTGGCGCAGTTGCCGACGCCAACGATGGCGACCCGGATCTTGCCGTCCTTGCGACGGGCGCTGCCGGCCCACGTGTTGGTCGGCGAGGCGCCGTTCTTGCCGTTGCTGCCGTTCTTGGCCATGGGTTGTCGTGCTCCTACTGCGTGTTGTCGAGCTGCTCTCTGACGTGAACGATTCGCTGGATGACCGTGATCGCCGAAAGGACGGCGATGATGCCCAGTGCGATCGCCAGCGCGACCGAGCCGCTGCGGATCTCCGCTGCAGGGCTCACCCCGCCCAGGATTCCGGCGAGCACGAGCCCGGCCGCCAGGATGACGAGCCGTTCCGGGCGCGGGGCAACGCCGACTTCGCCGTGGACGCCAAGCGCCTCGGCCTTGGCGCGCGTGTACGTAACGACCGACGCGAACGTGAGCGCCAGGGCAGCCAGGCCGGCGCCCACTGCCAATCCGCCCGCCGCGCAGCCGTAGGCCACACCGGCCAGCACGAGGCTCTCTCCCGTCCGGTCGAGGGTCGAGTCGAGGAATGCCCCGAACCTCGATGCCTGCCCGGTTGCCCGCGCGAGCGCCCCGTCGAACAGGTCGAAGATCCCGAAGGCGATAACGAGGACGCCGGCCAGCACCCAGGCCTGGCTCGCCGCGGCAATCGCCGCCACGCATGTGCCCAGGAAGCCGACGATCGTCAGGGCGTTGGGCGTTAACCCAAGACGCCCGAGAACGAGGGCGATCGGGACCGCAATGAGCCGGACGCGCGCCCGGAGCTCGGGCGAGACGAGCGAACGGTCGCTCATGCGTCGGCCGTCCCGGGCTGGACGGGCAGCGCGAGCGCGGCGCCGGGTAGGGGCTCCTCACGATCGTGGGTGTCGTGCTCGCCCAGCCCCAGGAGCGCTCGCTCGCGCGCGGCCTGGACGTCGAACGCCTCCGGTCGGAGCGAGCAGACCGTCTCGCGGCCGCTCCGCCGGGTGGCGATCAGGCCTGCGGCGCGCAGCCGGCCCAGGTGCCAGCTCACCAGCGGCTGCGACAGCCCCACGTGCTCGATGAGATCCCTGACGGTCGCCGAGCCGCGGGCGAGGCGCCGGACGATGCGCAGGCGATTGACGTCCGCGAGCGCCTTGTGGAACAGGCGCAGCTCGCGCAGGTCATCGGGTTGGTCGACGATGGTGGCCAGCGTCGAGCGGATCCGGGCGGGCGAGGGAGACAGGGGACAACTCCACGATCAACGGCGGTTTATATAAAGCATCGTTGATGCTACGAGCCGGCTCGGGCGCTGTCAAGGCCGTGGAACTGGACGAAGGCGTCTGCCTGGGCACCAACCAGGCGGGCAATCGTGCGCGTTGACAGTAGCCCGTTCCTGGCGAATACTTGCTCTGGTCACGTAGCACGTTGAGGCGACAGTGGACTACGACACGACGTTCGAGCGTCACGACCTGCACTGGTCGCATGGCGTGACGGTCATCGATCTGACAACCGACATCGACGCGCCCATCGAGCGAGTCTTCGACCTGGCGCGCGATCTCGATCTCCACGCGCGATCCATGGCTTACACCGGGGAGCGGGCCGTGGCCGGGGCGACGACAGGCGTGGTCGGCCTCGGCGATACCGTGACCTGGCGCGCTCGTCACTTCGGGCTGTGGTGGTCCCTGACGAGTCGGATCACTGCCGTGGAGGCGCCGTTCAGGTTCGAGGACGTGCAGGAGCGTGGGCCATTCGCCTGGTTCCGTCACGAGCATCGGTTCGAGTCGAATGGGCGCGGTACGCGGATGCACGACCGGTGGGAGCACCGATCACCGTTCGGTCTTCTCGGCCGACTCGTCGACCGATTGATCCTCGGCCGCTACATGCGCTCCCTGCTCATCACCCGCAACCAGGCTCTCAAGGAAGCGGCGGAGGGCGGATGAACCCGATCGCCCGCGACCGGAGGCTCCTGGTGCTCTATGACTCCCACTGCGGCATCTGCTCGCGGTCGGCGCGACTGTTGCGCCGGCTCGACCGGGCCGGACGCCTGCATCTCGTGCCGCTCCAGGCCGCCGGCGAGATGGCCGGGGTACCGCCCCTCGATGTCCTGCTCGACGCGATCCATGTACGGGACGAGCACGGCCGATGGAGCGTCGGGGGCGCCGCCTGGACTCGGATCGGACAGGAGGTCACCGTCCTTCGGCCGCTGGCGTTCCTGGCCGCCCTGCCGGTGATCCGGACGTTCGTCGAATGGACGTTTGCGCTCGTTGCCGGCAACCGCCATCGGTTGAGCCGGGTGCTTGGCGACGATGCCTGTCAGGTCGAACCGAGGACGCCATGACGGCCACGATGCCCCAGGGCGCTGAACCGATTCCACGGTCGCGACCGCCGGCGCCTCTCCTGGCCGGTATGGTCGTGTGGGTCGCGGCCACGGTCCTGCTCCCGGCTCCATTGGCGGCGCGCATCCTGCTCCTCGCGCCGCTGGTCATGGTGCCGCGGCTGATCCCGCTCCTCCCGCGCCGGCGCTGGGTGGGAGCGCTCGGCGGATGGCCGTCCCTCCTGGCAGCGCTCCCGTTGCTGGCTGCCTTCTCACTGCCGACCGGCCCGGTCGCGGCGGCCTTCGCGCTGCCGTGGCTGATCGTGGCATTCGTCGGCACGGCGGCAGCGATCGCGCACGGCCTGTCGCGACTACCCTCGATCCTTCAGGCGCGGCAGCTGCCCGCTCTCGGGACCGATGTCGCACTCGGGTTCTGGGGTGTGGCGGCAAGCTTCGCCATCATTGACAGGCTCGGCCTCGACACGGGCTTCTCGCCGGTCATCGTCCTGCTGACCGCGACCCACTTCCACTTCGCGGGTTTCGGGCTCCTGGGGCTCGCCAGCCTCCTCGCGGCATCGCGCCCGTGGCTCCGCCTGTCCGTGCTCGGGCTCATCGTCGGGATCCCGATCACCGCGGCCGGGTTCGTCCTCACCAGCGACCCGATCAACGCGATCGGCGCCCTGGTCGTCGGGTCATCCGGGATTGGCGTCGCGATCGCCTTGCTGACCGGCCGGACTCGGGGCACCGGCGGCTGGGTGTCCAAGGCCGCCGGCATCGCGCTCCTGGTCGGAATGCCGATGGGGATGGCCTGGTCGCTCGCGATCCTGACGAGCCAGACGTTCCTCGACCTCGACACCATGATCCGGACCCACGGCGTCCTGAACGCGATGGCCGTCCTGATCGCGGTCGCCTCATACCCAGCCTCTGACGATTCGATGCTGCTCCGCAGTTCGGAGCGTCCGCGGCCATAACCTTCCCTGGCAGGAACGATGCCGACCGCTACGATGCCGGGCGTGAACACGACAGTTCAGCAAGGAGCGTCGGCTTGCGGCCTTTGAACGTGACGGTCCGGCCGTGATCGAGCGGGTCGACGTCGCGGTCGTGGGCGGCGGGATCGTGGGCCTGGCCACGGCGAGTCGGCTAATCGACCGCCGGCCGGACCTGACGGTCGCCGTGCTCGAGAAGGAAGCCGAGCTGGCCACCCACCAGTCCGGCCACAACAGCGGGGTCATCCACGCCGGGCTGTACTACCAGCCGGGCTCCGCCAAGGCGTCGCTGTGCGTGCAGGGCAAGGCAGAGCTGGAGGCGTACTGCCAGCGTCGTGCCATTCCGTACGAGAGCGTCGGCAAGCTCGTCGTCGCCGTGGACGAGCGCGAGTTGCCGGGCCTGGCCGCCCTCCGCGAGCGGGCGATGGCCAACGGCGTGCCGGGCCTGGAGGAGGTTGGCCCGGAGCGCATCCCGGAGCTCGAGCCGCACGCCGCCGGGATCCGGGGCCTCTGGTCGCCGACCACCGGGATCATAGATTACCGGCGGGTCGCCCTCGCGCTTGCCGAGGACGTGCGAGACGGCGGCGGCCGGATCCACTGCTCGCGCGAGGTGACCAGCCTGGTCGAGCGAGGCAGCGAGGTGGTCGTTCGGACGGTCGGGGGCGAGATGCTCGCCCGCGGGCTGATCTCCTGTGCCGGGCTCCAGGCTGACCGCGTGTCGGAGATGGCCGCCGAGGCAGGCCGCAACGACCTGCGGACCGTCCCCTTCCGCGGCGACTACTACACCCTCCGGCCGGAGGCCCGCCATCTCGTCCGCGGCCTCATCTATCCGGTCCCCGATCCGCGGTTCCCATTCCTGGGAGTCCACTTCACGCGCCGGATCGACGGCGAGGTCTGGGCCGGACCGAACGCCGTGCTCGCCTTCGCCCGTGAGGGCTACCGGCGCCGGGACGTCGATCTTCGCGATCTCGCCGCCACGCTCGCCTATCCCGGGTTCCTGCGACTCGCCGCGAGGCATCTCCGGACCGGCCTGGCCGAGCTGTGGAGGGACTGGTGGAAACCGGCGTTCGTGGGCCAGCTGCGACGGTACGTGCCCCAGATCCGCGCGGACGACCTGGAATTCGGTCCATCCGGGGTTCGGGCCCAGGCCGTGACGCCGCAGGGCGTCCTGCTCGACGACTTCGATGTCGCGGGCCGGGGCCGGCTGCTGCACGTCCGTAACGCACCGTCGCCCGCGGCGACCGCGTCCCTGGCCATCGGCGGGGTCATCGCCCAGCGAGCAATCGAGCAGTTCGGGCTGTAGTGCCCGCTAGACTCGCCGACGTGTCAATCGCAGCGGCCCGCCGCGACGCGATCGTGCTGCTCGTCGTGCTCGGCGCAGGCGTCTTCCTGGCCGGCCTCGAGCTGATGATCACCGCGGTCGCCCTGCCGTCCATCCTGCGCGACCTGGCCGACATCACCCAGCTTCGCCACGCCTCGTGGATCGTCAACGGTTACCTGCTCGTCTACGTCGTGAGCATGCCGCTCGCCGGGCGGCTGGCCGACCTGTGGGGCGTGAAGCGGCTCTTCATGGCGGGCCTGCTGGCATTCACGGTGGGGTCCGCCCTGGCGGGCGCCGCGCCGACGCTGGACCTGCTCATCGCTGCGCGGCTCATCCAGGGGCTGGGTGGTGGCATCCTCGTGCCCGTCGGCACCGCCGCGGCGTCACACCTGTTCGAGGGTCACGCCCGCGCAAGGGCTCTCGGCGTCACCGGAGCCCTGACGTTCCTGGGCATGGCGGCCGGACCGTTCGCCGGCGCCGCCATCCTCTCGTCCATCCACCCCGACTCCGCGCTGGCCAACATGGGCATCACCGGCGGGCCGCTCCTGTCGGCGCTCGGCTGTGACACCCCGCGCCGAGCGGGCACGGGGGACCTGCCGGGCTCGCTGCTGTTCTCGGCCGCGCTGGTGGCGGGACTCGGCGCGCTCACGTTGCTGGGCAGCCCCTCGGACGCTGCCGGGCCGAATCCGTGGCTGCTGGCCGCCGGCCTGGCGGCAGCGGCGATCGTCAGCGCCGGCGCCTTCATTCGATGGGCGGTGCGGCGGCCCGACCCGTTCCTGAACCCGCGCCTGTTTCGGGACAGCTCCTTCACGTCCGCCGCGGTCGTGTCGCTGTTGACCGGCTACGCGTTCGCCACCGCGATCGTGGGCGGGGCCCTCTTCGTGGATCGCGTCCTGTACGGCGGCCCCGACGACCAGCGCCTGGCCCTGGGCGCCCTCGCCGGTGCGACGGCCCTCGGCGCGCTGCTGTCGGGCTTCGCGATCCGGGTGGTATCGCTGCGGCTCGTCTCGCTGATCGGCCTGGCCGCCAGCGTCATCGCGCTCGGCCTCATGAGCCGCTGGGACCCGGCGGTGACGATCACGGCGGTCGCCGGCCTGCTGGCGCTGTTCGGGTTCGGCTTCGGGCTCACCGTGACGCCACGATCCACGGCGGCCGTGGAGGCCGCCGGCCGGCGGGCGTTCGGGATCGCCTCGGCGACCGTGACGGTTGCGCGCATGACCGGGATGGCGATCGGCCTGGCGATCCTGGCGGCCTATGGCTCGACGGTCATCGCCCAGCTCTACGACCGGGTGATCCAGACGCCGGACGGATACAAGACGGTCATTCCGGTCGAGCTCCGGGATCGGCCGAGGAACGACGGGCTGGTCGTCGAAGCCCTCGAATCGTGGGCGGCGGGCCAAGCGACGGCGGTCATGGTGGGCCTCTTCGTCGTTGCCGCGGGCATCACGGCCGCCGCGGCCCCGGCTGCGTTCGCGCTGGGCTCGCGGCCGCGTATGCTCAGCGCTGCCGCTGACGACCGAGGCTTGGGTCCCGGTGCGCCCAACGCGACAAACGCGACGGACGCGACGGAGTCAACGGACGCGAGCCCAGCGGCGGCGGTCGGGGCGCGACACGATCAGGCGGAGGACGACGGTGGCACGGACGAGGAGGCGGCGACGATCGCGCTCTGAGGAGATTCCCGTCGGCCACCGGCCCGACGAGGATTCGTCCGAGCGTCGCGCCGATCCGAAAGCCCCCGGCCTGTGGGCCCAGGCTGACCGCCGCTCGGGACCTGACCGTGGTGTGCTTCACGTCGTGACCTGGGCCGGCGGCAAGATCGTGGAGGCCGAGGGTACGGAGGCCCTGCGCTCGGCTCACCATCGAGAGCCGGCCACGACGTGCTGGATCGACCTGCGCACGCCGAACCCGGAGCAGGTCGCCGCGGTCACCGAAGCGATTGGCCTTCACCCCCTCATCGCCGAGGACATCCTGGAGGGCAACCAGCGGCCCAAGATCGAGGTCACCGACGACCTCGTCCACATCGTCATGTTCGCGCTGCCCAGCGAGACGATGGAGCCCACCGAGATCGACTTCGTGCTGGGGAAGGGATTCCTGCTCACAGTCCACGGTGTCCATTGGGAGCCGCGGGCGACGGGTGGGCTTCGAATGGGCCTGGAGCCGATTCTCGCGCGCGGGCCGGACCATCTGCTGTGGGCGCTCGTGGACGACGTGGTGGACGCGTACTTCCCGTTCATCGACCGCATGGGCGAGACGATCGAGGACATCGAGGACCGGATCATCTCCCGCCCCGACACGGAGACCCTCGAGCGCCTCTTCGACCTCAAGCGTGAGCTGTTGCGCGTCCGACGCGCGGCCACTCCGGTTCGGGAGATCTTCAACCAGCTCACGAACCGCGACCTCGCCCTGATCGACGACGAGGAGATCCTCTACTTCCGCGATGTCTACGACCACCTGATCCGGCTCACGGACGAGCTGGACAGTCACCGCGAGCTCCTCGCGGGAACCCTCGAGGTCTACCTCTCGACGATCAACAACAACCTCTCGCTGATCATGAAACGGCTCACCGGCGTGACCGTGGTGCTGACCGGGATCGCCGCCATCGGCGGCATCTTCGGCATGAGCGAGGCGGGCACGGCGCTCGCCGGCAAGGAGGCCGTCGGGTTCTGGCTGGTCACGGCCTTCACGATCGGATTCGCGTTCCTCATGGCCTGGATCCTCCGCCGGATCGGCTGGATCTAGCCCTCGATGAGATGCGCCGGCCGTCGAAGGGCCCTTGGCGCGCTCGCATCGACCTGGTCAGTAGCCGGCGGCAGAGCCACGGGCAGGAAGCAGGGACGCGCGCTTGGGACCTACCTTCTGGCGCCTGATATCGACCCCATCGACGCGCCAAGTCACAGGGCGCATTTCGCGGCCGCGGCCGACCATCGATCGCGCTCGGTAATGATCAGGCCGATGCGGAGCCGTCAGCGCGAGCGGCGGACAGCACTGGCGCAGACGGGTAGCATCGCCCTCATCCGCCTGACGGTTTGACCACCGCGCCATCGAGGGGGTCCGGGGGTCCGGCGCCAGGAGCCTGGCCCGGTGAGACGGTGAGAAGATGGGGGCCGTCTAGCGTCGGCGGACCGATCGACGATCAGCCGCCGAGTTGGGGGAGTCTGCCGTGAGCCGGCCGCGAGCCGAGCAAGTTGCATGGGGCCTGCTGGGTGCCCTGGCGGCCGCGGCGTTTGCCGTCTGGATGTTCCTCTTCCCGGGCTCGATCGCCGAGCGTTTCGCCTGGGACGTGCATCCGCGGTACGCCCAGGCCTTCATCGGCGCCGGCTACATCTTCCGGACGGCATTCTTCCTGAACGCCGCGCGCGAGCCGGACTGGCTGCGGCTGCGCTGGATCGTGTGGGGCAATCTCGTGTTCACCGGGACACTGCTGTTCGCCACCTACTGGCACGCCGACGAGTTCAACTGGAATCCGCTCCAGACGCCGCTGGCGCATCTCTGGATCGTTCTCTACATCTTCGAGCCGGTGACGATGCTCTACCTGATCCCTCGCGGAGTCCTGCGCGCCACGGCGCCCGTCTCCGGCGGGCCGCTGCTCCGACTGACGAAGGGCTTCCTCGTCCTCGTCGCCGGTTTCCTGCTCATGAACGGGCTGCTCCTCCTCATCAACCCGGAGTTCGCCGCCAGGCGGTGGGCGTGGGAGCTCAATCCCCTCGACGCGCGAATCAGCGCCGCGTGGCTCCTCGGCTGGGCGACGTGGTCCGCCACGATGGCCTTCGCCCAGGATTGGGATGAGATCAAGACGGCCGTTCAGCTGCTCATCCTGAACGGCATCGCGCTCGTCGGGACCGCGATCATCTTCCGCGACGAATTCCTGCCCGGCCGCGGGACGGCCGCCGGCTACACCGGGTGGTTGCTCGTGGTGACCGTCCTGGCGATCGCCCTGTATGTCCTCCAGGAGCGGCGTCGCCCGTTGGCGCACGCGATGGCAACGCCGGCGCCGGTCCCGTCCTGACCCTCAGCCGGCAGCGCTCGGGATCACGACCTCCGTCCACCAGGCCCGGACCGCCGCCGCGACGTCCTCGGGGGCGTCCTCGTCGATGAACTGGCCGGCATGTTGGAGGATCACCGTCCGTGCGGCCGGGAAGGTCACCTGCCACCGCCGCAGCTCGGCATCCCCGAATCCCGGGTCGGAATCTGGCCACAGGATGAGGACCGGCTTTGCCACCAGCCTGGCGAGATTCGATTCGACTTCCTGCAAGTAGGCCTGGCCTGCCACGAGCTCGCGCGGGAACGCGCGCATCACCGACCGCCTGCCCGGCGGAAAGGGGCCGTGATAGGCGACTCGCTCCGCCTCGGTGAGCTTCGCGCGCTTGAGGTTGAGCGGGAGGTACAGGCGGAGCATGAGATTGAGCCGCTCGACCAGCAGCGGGCTGAGCGGCCCGCCCATGAGCCACGAGAAAAGCCGTACCCGCAGTCGCCGGTCCGGCCAGGCCCACGTGCCGCCGATGATGAGCGCTCGGATCAGGTCGGGCCGCCGCCCGGCCAGCCCGAGGCCGATCGGCCCGCCCCAGGCGTAGCCGAACACAGTCAGGTCGGTGATGCCCAGCCGGTCGACGAGCTCCTCCACGACGCGGGATTGAGAGGCGGCGCGAAAATCCCGGCGCGGGCCCGGGGGCGACAGGCCGAAACCAGGGTAGTCGGGCGCGACGCAGCGGAAGGTTCCGCGCAGCCGTTGAATCACGTCCCGCCAGCCGAAGGACCAGCTCGGATTGCCGTTCAGGAGCAGGAGCGGCGGGCCCTGGCCCTCGTCGACGTAGTGGACGAGGCCTCCGTCGATCTCCGCCCAGTGATCCTCGAACGGATAGAGGTCGCCCGGGACCCAGGCCGGCCGCGCAGGTATCGAGGGCCTCACATCGTCAGGTCGCTTTGTCTGGATGCCAGGCGGCAAGGTGTCCCGCGTGGGCGGCCGTATACGCGCCGCCTTTGTAGAAGCGGTCGTAGAACGTGGTGTCGATGTGGTGCGCCTGGAACGCCATGAGCGTCCGGAACGGTCCGAAGTTGGCGGGAAACTGACCGTAATGCTTCACGACATAGTCGCAGTAGCCGATGACCGCCTGGACGTTCGCTTCCGAGTACTCCGGAATGGCCGCCTGGATCGCCGCGGGATCGCGCCATGCGCTGGGCCCAGGGGCATCACGGAAGATGCCCGTCCCGGGCGCGAACTTGTCGGCGACGAACGCCCGCACGGCAGCCTCCATCGTCGGGTAGTAGGGCGTCGTGTAGGGCTTGAAGATCGGCCGGCCGTCGTGGCTCAGCCCGACGGCCTGGGGGATCGCGACGTTCTTGTTCAGCAGCCGCATGAGCAGCGTTCCGACGCGGCCCTTGTGCAGTACCTGGGCGAAGGTGCGGTCGCGCATCTCGAAGCCGAACGCCCGGAGCCAGGCAAACCGATGGGCTGCGTAATGCGGAAAGCCGCCGAGCCCGAGCGCCTCCGTGGCCAGCGCGATGTTCTGGATCATGAGCCCCTGCTCGAATCCGCAGATCTCGAGCGCGTATGTCTCGATCTCGTCGATCGTGCCGACCCGGCCCTCGTGGACGTCATCGTGGAGGTGTCCGCCCTTCGACTTCCCGAACCTCGCGATCCCGGCGGCCCGCGTCAGCCAGTCCCGATCGTCGTGGAAGAAGAACGCGAACTGCTCGCCGAGCGCGGCGAAGAGGATCGTCATGTACAGGCCCGTGACGTCGGTGACCGGCACGAAATATGTCGTGCCCGGGATGTTCGATGACCACTTGTTGAAGGGTGGCGTGAAGGGCAGCTCGCGAGGGATCTCGGTGCGTCGATCGGCGATGCGGATGCGGCTCAGCTCGTACAGCTCGGTGAACCGATGCTCGCGGCCCAGGGCGGCGAGCTTGTCGAACTCGTCGGCCGCGAAGTCCTGCGGTTTCGGCATGACGAAGGTGCCATCGTCGCAGGTGACGAAGAGCGTAGAGGTGGCCACGGCGTCCGCACTGGAGTGTGTCCGCCCGACCATGCTCATCATGATCTGGCCACCCCCCGTCTCCGGGCCGGCCGCTGGCTCGTAGGGGAGCTCTGCGAACACCCGGCCGGTCACGCCCGCGCCCGCAAACGCCAGGATTGCCTCTTCGTCCAGGCTCAACGGGACGGGCCGCGACGGGCTCTCGTACGAGAATGTGCCACCCTGCAGATGGGAGCCCATGGCGAAGCGCCGGGCCCGACGCCGCAGAAAGGCATCGACAAGGGGATAGGTGGCCAGTGCCTGTGGGCCTGTCGGCCGCCCATCGCTGGCGCTGGGCGTCGCATCCAACGCGGCCATGCCTGTGCCCCTTCGCCTGTCCTTCCACCGTTTGCGGCGGCGTGACGCCGAAACGCTACGGCGCGCTCGTCTCGAACGTGTCTCGACCGGAAGGCCGGGCACACGGGCGGCGCGACCAGGCGGGCCGAGGCTCAGCCGCAGATGACCGGGCGGGCCTTGGGATGGGCGGTGCGGTGGTCGGCCGGGCCGCTCGTCAGCAGCTTGCTCACGACCTGCAGCTTGGTCGAGCTCGTGAGAGGCCCCTCCGAGGTCTGCAGCCACAGCTGGTTGTCCTTGACGGGCAGGCCCTGGAGGCTGTTGCTCGCGGGGTAGTGGCGGCGAACCAGGTAGATCCGGTACAGGAAGAGCTGGTCGTCACTCGTGTAGACCTGGACGATCATGCCGATCATGCTCTGCCCGTTGTTGCGCTGCGACTGCGTCAGGAGCGGGAGGAACATGCCCGTTCGAGCATGGGCAAAGATGTAGGTGGCACCCTTCTCGCCCGGCTGCGAGAAGATGTCGAGGTACATCGCCACGTTGCAATACGGGAAGCCCCTGGGCGGCTTGACGACCGGCAGGTCTATGCCCAGGGCGGGGACCGACACGCGGGTGACGACCCGATGGACGCTCGGGGAGGTCGCCGCCGACGCGCTCGGCGAGACGAGCGGCGGGAACGTCAGCAGGGCGGGCGACGACGACGGCTGGGCAGAGGCGTACGGGGTCTCCGTCGCATCCGGCGGCTCTGCCTGGGCAGGCGTCGAATAGCTCAGCAGGCCGGCCGCAACGAGCGCGATGCCGGCGGCGGTGATCATCGCGGGGACGAGGCGGGTGCGGAGCCGATCGAGGATCGAGCCAATGAGCCGTCGCATGGAGCGGCCATGCTAGCAGTGGTCCGGTCCGGCCGCCCCCGACCACTTGTACTGGTACGCTCCGGCGATGCTCGGCCGTCTGACCCTCGTCGTCGCGCTCGTGGCGGGCATCGCCACTGTCGCGGTGGCCGCCCTGGCCATCGTGGCGCTCGCCCCGGCGGTGCCGCGGACCGCGCCCACGCAGGCGCCGATCGTGCTGCCCACGCTCTCCCCGTCCCCGACGCCGGCTGTCGCGTCCGAATCTCCGGGCGTGTCCCCGAGCACGTCGCCGGCCAACGTGTTGCACGTCGGGCAGCCGGCACCACGGCTGGAGGTCGTGCGCGTGGGCGGCGGCACGATCGATCTTGCGGCGATGCGCGGCAAGCCACTCTGGGTCAATTTCACGGGCACCTACTGCCCGCCCTGTCGCGATCAGCTCGCGCTGATGACCGGCTTCCAGGCGCGCTACGCATCGGCCGGGCTGGTGGTCGTGGCGGTCGACGTCAACGAGGACGAGGCGACGATCGCCTCATTCGCCCGCCAGTTGAACGTGACCTTCCCGATCGGGCTGGATCCTGATGGATCGGTCTCGCAGGGGTGGGGCGCGAACGTTCTGCCCGTCCATTACTGGATCGACGCCACGGGCATCGTCCGCGACGGGGCTTCCGGCGGAATCGGGTCCGACAGAATGGCCCAGGGCCTGACCAGGATCCTGCCCGGCGTGACCGTCTCGCCGTGAGTTGCGAGCGTGGGCGTGGCCCTGCGCCCTGGCGGAGCGCCCCTTGCGCGCCGCTGGCCTGATCGTCGCTACGACAGGGCCTTGGCGGCGTCCGTGACCACCTGCAGGACCGGGCTGTAGAGGAGGCCGAGCCCGATCGTCAGGACCGTGGTGGCCCACAGGCCGGTCCAGACGAGCGGGCCGTGGCGAACGGCCTGCGTCTCGGTGGTCGAGTCGCGCATGAACATGTAGACGACGACCCGCAGGTAATAAAACGCCGCGACGGCGGCGTTGAGCATCGCGATCACCGCGACGAGCGTCAGCCAGCCGCCGGCCTGGAGGGCCGGCAGGATGACCGAGACCTTGGCGAAGAAACCCGCGGTCGGAGGGATGCCGACGAGCGATAGCATGAACAGGGTCATCAGGGAGGCCAGCAACGTCTCGCGCCGGGCCAGGCCGGCGAACGAATCCAGCTGGCTCGTCACGCCCGGGCGCCGCTGGACCGCAGCCACGACGGCAAAGGCACCGAGGTTCATGAACGTGTATGCCGCGCCGTAGTAGAGCAGGCCCTCCAGGCCCTCGATTCGGCCGCCTGCGTATGCCGCGAGCCCGACCAGCATGTAACCCGTGTGGGCGATCGAGCTGTAGGCGAGCATCCGCTTGACGTTGTTCTGGGTGAGCGCGACCAGGTTGCCGAGTGTCATCGTGGTCACGGCCAGGACCGCGACGACGATGAACCAGTCCGCCTTGAGCGGATCCAGGGCACCCACGAAGAGCCGCAGGATGAGCGCGAACGCGCCGACCTTGGGACCCACCGAGAGGTAGCCCGTGACGGGGGTCGGCGATCCCTGATAGGCGTCGGGGGTCCAGTAATGGAACGGCACGGCCGCGATCTTGAACGCGACGCCGGTCGTCATGAACGCCAGACCCATCGCCAGGCCGGGCGACAACGGCGCGGTGCCGGCAACGAGCTTCGCCAGCTGATCCGCCACCTCGGCGACCTTGGTCGTCCCGGTCATGCCCCACACGAACGCCAGGCCGAACAGGAAGATCGCCGAGCTGAACGAGCCGAGCAGGAAGTACTTGATCGCGCCTTCCGTCGACAGGGCGTCGCGCTTGGCATAGCCGGCCAGCAGATAGCCCGGCAGGACCATGAGTTCGAGTCCCAGGAAGAGGACGAGCAGGTCGGTCCCTGCGGAGATCAGCATCGCGCCGGTCATCGCGAACACGAGCACCGCCGCAAACTCGGCGATCGGCAGGTCGCGGGGCTCCAGGTAGTCCGGCGCGAAGACGATCGTCAAGGCCACGATCGAGATGAACAGCAGGTCCAGGAACGTGGTCAGCGGGTCCACCGCATACGCGCCGCCGAAGGCGACGGCCGCGGTCTGGCCCGTGACGACGACGAGGCCGGCAACGATCGCCAGCCCGCCGAAGGCGACCGCCAGGGCCGGTCCCTGCCGGCCGGGCAGGACGATGTCCGTCACGATGATCGCCGAGGCGACGAGGACCGCGGCGACCAGCGGCGCGACGGTGGCGAGATCGGCGGCGGTCATGGCGTCTGTCCGCTCCCTACCGGCCCGGTGAGAGGTGGACGGCGGTGGCGCCGTCCACGCTGGCCAGGACCGAATGGACCGTTCCGGCGACGAGGTCCAGGACCAGGCCCGGGAACAGCCCGAACACGACGATCATCGTGGCCAGCGGCACGAGGGTCAGCGTCTCCACCGGGTTGATGTCGGTCAGGTGGTGGCCCAGGCCGCGCAGGAAGTCCGACAGCTCGCCCGTGAAGAGCCGCTGGAACATCCACAGCAGGTACGCCGCGCCGAGGATCATGACGAAGGACGCGATCGCGGCGACCGGCGGGCTGTACGCCCACGAGCCGACCAGCACGAGGAACTCGCCCACGAAGCCCGACAGCCCGGGCAGGCCGGCGGAGGCGAACACGAAGAACCCGAAGGCCGCCGCATAGACCGGTGTCGCGCCCGACAGGCCGCCCATCTTGGCAATGGTCCGGTCGTGGGTCCGTTCGTAGATGATCCCGACGAGGAGGAACAGGGCGCCGGTGATCAGCCCGTGGTTGACCATCTGCAGGATCGCCCCGTCGAGGCCCTGCTCCTGGAAGATGAAGATGCCCAGCGTGACGAACCCCATGTGGCTCACCGAGCTGTACGCGACGAGCTTCTTGAGGTCCGGCTGAACGAGCGCCACGATCGCCCCGTAGATGATCGCGATGAGGCTCAGGGCGATGATTGCCGGGGCATACGTCCGGGCGGCATCCGGATACAGCGGTAGCGCGAACCGGATGAAGCCGTAGCCACCCAGCTTGAGGAGCACGCCGGCGAGGAGCACCGAGCCGGCGGTGGGCGCCTCGACGTGGGCGTCCGGCAGCCAGGTGTGGAACGGGAACATCGGCACCTTGATCGCGAACGCCAGGAAGAACGCGGCGAAGGCGAACAGCTGGAGCGTGTCGGAGAAGCCGGCGGTGCCCGCGTACGCACGCAGCGACAGGAAGTCGAACGCTCCCACCCACTGGCCGCCGTGGCCGGCCGAGAAGGTGAACGCCGTCGCCAGGATGGCGACGAGCATCAGCAGCGAGCCGACCAGCGTGTAGAGGACGAACTTGATCGTGGCGTAGATCCGATTGGGACCGCCCCAGATGCCGATGATCAGGTACATCGGGACGAGGACGACCTCCCAGAAGATGTAGAAGAGGAACAGGTCGAGCGACAGGAACACGCCGACCAGGCCGACCTCCAGGACGAGGAAGGAGACCATGTACTCCTTCACCCGCTCGGTGATCGGCCGGAAGCTGGCCAGGATGCTGATCCAGGTCAGGGTCGTGGTCAGGACGACCAGGACGAGCGACAGCCCGTCAACGCCCACCTTGTACTGGATCCCGAAGGCGGGGATCCAGTCGGCCTGCTCCACGAACTGGAAGCCGCCGCCGGCCTCCCGGCCGGGGATGAACCCAAGGAGGAGGAACAGCGAGAACAGCCATGTCAGGCCGGCCGTCCCCAGGGCCACCCACCGAACGAGGTCCGGCCGGCTGCGAGGCAGGAAGGCGATGACGATCGCGCCGGCCAGCGGAAGGAACGTGACGATCGACAGGATCGGCAGGTTGCTGACCGTCATCGCGGGCTGCCCACGATGATCAGGTACGAGCCGGCCATGACGATCAGGCCCAGCGCGATGCCGAGTGCGTAGTTCTGAACGCGCCCGGTCTGGACCCGCCGGAGCTCGCGGCCGCCGAAGATCGTCAGCGCACCCAGGCCATTGACCGTGCCGTCCACGATGACCCGATCGAACCACCAGAAGCCGGCCGCGACCCGTCCGCCGATGCGGATGAACAGGAGGTCGTTGAGGTCGTCGAACCACCACTTGTTGAGCGAGGCGCGGTACAGGAACGGCAGCCGGGCGCTGATTGCGCGGACGGCGTCCGGATCGGGCGCGCGGCGCAGCCCGTCGAGGTCCACCCCGAACAGCCGCCACGCGATCGCGATCCCCACCACGGCGACCGTCACGCTGGCCAGCAGGAGGGCGCCGTCGATTCCCAGCAGCTGGTAGGTCTCTTCGTGGCCGGCCAGCCTGGTCGACTCCTCGAAGACCGGCCGCAGCCAGCTGGCAATCAGCCCGTTCTCCGGTGGCAGCCCGATGAGCAAGCCGAGCAGTGCTGACGGGACGGCGAGCAGGATCAGCGGCACCGTCATCGACGGGGGCGATTCGTGGACGAGCGGTTCCACGGCCGGATCGACCCGGCTGGCGCCCCAGAACGTCAGGCCCATGAGCCGGAACATGTAGAAGGCCGTCATTCCGGCGACGATGAAGCCGACCGCCCAGACCCAGAGGAAGCCGTTCTTGTAGGCCGAGGCCAGGATCTCGTCCTTGCTGAAGAAGCCGGCAAGGGGCGGGATGCCCGCGATCGCGACCGAGCCGATGAGCATCGTCCAGTAGGTGACCGGGATCTTCCGCCACAGGCCGCCCATCCGGCGCATGTCCTGCTCCTCGTGGACCGCGTGGATGACGGATCCCGAATCCAGGAAGAGCAGGCCCTTGAAGAAGCCGTGGCTCATGAGGTGGAAGATCGCGGCCGTCCAGGCGCCCACGCCCAGTGCCGCGAACATGTAGCCGAGCTGGCTGAGCGTGGAGTAGGCGAGGACGCGCTTGATGTCCGTCTGGGTGAGGGCGATCGAGGCGGCCAGGATCGCCGTGAAGATGCCGATGCCGGCGACCACCACCATCGCCTCCTGGGCATGGCTGAACAGCGGGTTCGCCCGGGCCACCAGGTAGACGCCGGCATTGACCATCGTCGCGGCGTGGATGAGGGCGGACACCGGGGTGGGGCCCTCCATCGCGTCGGGCAGCCAGACGTGGAGCGGGAACTGCGCACTCTTGCCCGCCGCACCGCAGAACACGAGCAGCGCGATGAGGACGACGACCCCGTGATTCGTCGCGTTGAGCTCGCCCAGACGCTCCAGCGAATCGTGGATGTTGAGGGTGCCCGTGTTGACCCAGATGGCCGCCAGGCCCAGCGCGAAGCCGACGTCTCCCACGCGGTTGACGATGAACGCCTTCTTGGCCCCCAGGGCCGCGCTCCGGCGGCGGTACCAGAAGCCGATCAGGGCGTAGCTGCAGAAGCCGACCAGCTCCCAGCCGGCGAAGACGACCAGGAAGTTGTCCGCCAGGACGAGCAGGAGCATGGAGAACATGAACAGGTTGAGGTAGGCGAAGAAGCGCCAGTAGCCGCCGTCGTGGGCCATGTAGCCAATCGAGTAGATGTGAACGAGCATGCCGATCGTCGTCACGACGATGAGCAGGCACGCCGTCAGCTGATCGACCCGGAAGCCGACGTCGATGCTGAAGTCCCCGGCCGGGATCCAGTTCCAGAGGGTCACCGATGCGCCGCTCTCGCCGAAGCCGCCGGTCAGCGCGGTGAATGCCACCGCCGAGGCGATGAGCCACGTCACGACGACCAGGCCAACCGGGACGATGCTGGCGGCCGGCTTGCCGTAGGCGTGCTGGAGACGCCGCCCGAACAGCGCCGTGAACGCGAATCCCGCGATGGGCAGGAAGACGATCAGGGGGATGAGCTGGTCCATCGGGTCGTCCGGACGGGCCGGCCGCTACTGACGCATTGCGTCGTACTCGTCGACCAGGGGCGTCCGGCGATTGCGGTAGATTGCGATGACGATGGCCAGTCCAACCGTGGCCTCGCCGGCCGCGACGGCCATGACCATGAGGGCGATGACCGAGGACCTGTCCCTGAGCGGCTCGATGAACGACCCGAACGCCACGATCGCGAGATTCACCGCATTGAGCATCAGCTCGATCGACATGAGCATGCTGATCGCGTTGCGGCGGGCCAGGAACCCGAACGAGCCGATGGCGAAGAGGAGGCCCGACAGCACCAGGTAGCTGTCCAGGGAGTTGCTCACGGCGGACCGCCTTCCTCGTGGCGGGCCAGGAAGATACCGCCGATGACGGCAGCCAGCAGCAGCACGCTGACGATCTCGAGAGGCAGGACGTAGGAGTTGAACAGCGCCTTGGCCACCTCCTTCGTCGCGCTGTGGAACCGGCTGACGACGGGGCCCCAGTCCGTGGCCGTCACGGTCAGGCCGATGACCACGGCCAGGACGACGGCCGCGATCGCGGCGGGCACGGCCTGCGTCTGGAAGACGAGCCGGATCGGGGCGACCTTGTCCTGGGTGAGCATGATCGCGAACAGGACGAGGACGCTGATCGCGCCGATGTAGATGAGGACCTGGGCGCCGGCCACGAGCGGCGCACCGACCACGACGTAGATCCCGGCCAATGCCCCGAAGCAGACGATCATCGCCAGGCCGCAGCGGATGATGTCGCGCATCGTCACGACCAGCAGCCCCGAGATGAGCATGATCTCGGCGAACAGGACGAAGACGACATCGTCCCAGGCCACGCCGGGGAAGCCCAGGACGTTCAGCACCGCCATGAGCCCCGGCGGAGCGCTGGCGACGGCCAGTCCGAATGACACCAGGATCAGGGAGCGAAGACCCACCGGGCTACCCGTGCCCGCCGGCGGTCGGGCCGGCGGTCTGGCCGGTATGGCCGGGCCCGGCCTGCGCGGGCCCGGCGCTCAATGCCGGCTGGCCGTGACCATGATCGTGCCCGGTCGCGTGGTCATGGCCATGCCCGTTTCCGCCTCCGACCGGGACGCCGCGCTGGGCCAGCGAGGGCGGCAGGACGGGCAGCAGCCGGGAGGCCGTCGAGCGGCCCTCCGTCATCGCCCGGGCGACCCAATCCTGCTCGCGCCGGATGTAGCTGACCTCCGTCTCGCGGTCGATGGCGGCCAGCGCGATGAGGTCAACCTCGGGGTCCGCGCGCCCGGCATGCGACAGCTCGAAGTCCGCTCCGTCGCGCAGGGCGTCGTACGGGCAGGCATCGACGCAGATGCCGCACAGGATGCATCGGCTCTCGTCGACGGCGTACTTCTGGAGCACCCGCGGCTTGGGCATGAGCGCCCCGGTCGGGCACGTCTCGGCACAGCGGCCGCACGAGACGCAGGGCGTGTCGTTCAGGCTCATGTCGAGCGGCGTCGTCACCAGCGTGTCGAAGCCGATCCGCATGAAGTCGTAACAGGCCGCGCCCACGACCTCCGCGCAGACCTGGGCGCAGCGCCCGCAATCGATGCAACGCGACGGCTCGCGCAGGATGAACGCGTGGGAGTCGTCCCGGATGTAGTCGTGGTTCGTGCCGGTGAAGCGGTTCTCGGTCACGCTCCGGTAGCCCGCGCCCTGGTGATACTGCGGCTCGAGCGTCTGAAGCGTCGTTCCGTACTCGATTCCGAGCCGACGCAGGTCGCAATAGCCGATCGCCTCGCAGGTGCACTGCAGGCAGCGTGTCGACTCGGCGATCGCCTCCGCCGGGCTGTAGGGGATCTCGTACTCGATGTAGCTCCGGTTGCGCGTCTCGGCGTCCATCGCCTTGAGCCGGTAGCGCGGCTCCTTGACCTCGCTCGTGAACGGCACGATCGACAGGAACTCGGGCTGCGGCTCGGCCAGCTGCTGGCGGGCCTTGATCGCCGAGAGGTCGACGCCGCGGAGGTAGGCGTCGATGGCATAGGCGGCCCGCCGCCCCTCGGCGATGGCCTGGACGACCGTCGCCGACCCGACCCGCACGTCCCCCGTCGCGAACACGCCCGGCCGACCGGTCTCGAAGGTTACCGCGTCCGCCTTGACCCGGCGCTGCTTCGTGGCCTCGACGCCCTCGCTGCCCGGGCCGATCCACGACAGGTCCGGCCCCTGGCCGATCGCCAGCAGGACACGGTCGCAGGGGATGGTGAACTCGGTACCCGGTGCCGGCGCCGGCCGGCGCCGGCCGGAGGCGTCCGGCTCGCCGAGCTGCATCCGGATGAACTCCACGCCGCTGACCTTGCCGGTCTTTGCGTCGACGATGATGCGAGTCGGCCCGGCCTGGAAGATAGCGGTGACGCCTTCCTCGATGGCCTCGTGGACCTCGTTCGACGCCGGCATGTCCTTCATGTCCCGGCGATAGACCAGGGTCACCTCGGCCGCGCCCTGGCGGACGGACGTCCGCGAGCAGTCCATCGACGTGAAGCCGCCGCCGATGACCACGACGTGCTTGCCGACGTGGCCCGGATAGGGCAGTCCAAGGGTTGCGGTCCGCAGGTAGTCGAGACCGTCGATGACGCCGTCGGCGTCCTCGTTGGGGATGCCGAGCTCGTTGGTGTCGTAGCAGCCGATCGCGACGCAGACCGCGTCGAAGCCCTGGAGCTGGAGATCGTCCAGGGTGAAGTCGCGCCCGAGCGCCTGGTTCGACTCGAGCTTGCCGCCCAGTCGCCAGACCGACTCGTACTCCGCCTCGAGGACCTCGACCTTGGGCAACCGGTACTGCGGGATGCCGTAGCGGTGCATGCCGCCAGGCGCCGGATCGCGTTCGAAGACGGTCACGTCGTGGCCGGCCAGCAGCAGGTAGTAGGCCGCGGCCATGCCCGCCGGCCCGGAGCCGATGACGGCGGCCCGCCGGCCCGTCCTGGCCTGAGGCTCGAACGGCAGCGGCGGGTCGATGCCCTCATCGAGCATCTGCCTGACGACCTGGTCGCCGGCATAGCGGTGGCTGTCGCGGATGGCGATCGCCTCGTCCACCTCGTCCCGCCGACAATGCTCCTCGCAGGGCGCCGGGCAGACCCGCCCCAGGATCGACGGGAAGGGGATCGTCCGCTTGAAGATTCGGGTGGACTCGCGCCAGTTGGCCTCCGCGTTCGCCTTGAGGAAGCCCGGGATGTCGATGTGGCTCGGGCACTTGTTCTGGCATGGCGGCAGGCAGTACGCGTTGTGGTCGCTGAAGATCAGCTCCAGGTTGGTCGCCCGCAGCTGGCGGACCATCTCGGTCTGGGTCTGGACCTTCATCCCGCCGGAGGCCATCGCCGAGCACGAGATCGGCGGATGCTCCTCCCCCTCGACCTCGACCACGCACATCCGGCACGCGCCGAAGCCCGGCAGCTTGGGCTCGTAGCACAGGGTGGGAACCTCGATCCCGTTGTCCCGGCAGACCTCCAGGATCGTCTGCCCTTCGCGACCCTCGACCAGCCGGCCATCCACCTCGAGGCGGATGACCGGAGCCGACAGCGGGCGCTGCGGGGCCGGCGTGGTGATCAGCTGCTCGGCGAGCGAATCGTCGAGCGGCGTCGTCGTGTCGACCACGGCCTTCATGCCGGGGGCGTCATGAGGGCGCCGGGGGCCTTGCGGGGGGCGGATGATCAGGTCGGTCATCGGTTCGTTGCGGGCATCAACGGGACCCGGCGGCGGTCGCCAGTGCGATGGGACGGCACACCCCGGCCGGACAGGAGCTGCGCAGGATGTGATCGTCGAGCTCCGAGCGGAAGTATCGCATTCCGCTGGCCAGCGGGAGGGTCGCCAGGCGCTCGTGGTCGCACAGGGCGCTTTCCACAATATCGTGCGAGAGGTCGGCCAGCAGCTGGACGTCCGTCGGCCGCGGCCGGCCACTCACCACGCGATCACTGATCTCGAACAGCCGCCGGGTGCCGATCCGGCAGGGAATCGTCTTGCCGCACGCCTCGTCGGCGCAGAAGCGGGTGAGGAGGCGGGCCAGGTCCACGATGCACGCCCGGTCATCGGCGACCACGACGCTGCCCGATCCGATGTGGGCGCCGGCGGCGCGCAGGGCGTCGAACTCGTACCGCGTGTCGAGCGCTTCGGCCGGCAGCAGGCCACCGGACGGGCCGCCCACCAGGACGGCCTTGAGACTCCGGGCGGGCGATGGGTCGCCGCCCAGGGCGACGATGTCGCGCAGCGGCGTGCCGAGCGGGACCTCGGCGATGCCCGAGCGCTGATGGCCGCGGACCTGGACGAGGATCGTGCCCGGACTGGCCTTGGAGCCGATCGATGCGAAGGCGCCAGGGCCGTTGACGACGATCCAGGGCACGGCCGCGAGGGTCTGGACGTTCTGGACGACGGTCGGAGCGTCGAACAGCCCCTGCTGGCTGGGATACGGCGGCCGCTGCTCGGGCTGGCCGCGGCGGCCGGCCAGGGCCTTGAGCAGGACCGTCTCCTCGCCGAGCATGTAGGCGCCTTGAACGGTTCGGACGCTGACGGCCAGGTCGCGACCCGGGCCGAACGCATCCGGGCCGATGAAGCCGGCCTCCTCGGCATCGGCGACGGCCGAATTGAGCGCCGCGACCGCCTGGGTCGCCTCGGACCGGACGGCGATGATCGCCTCGGCAGCCCCGACGGCGAAGGCCGCGATCGCCAGTCCCTCGACGATCGCGTACGGATCGCGCTCCATGAGAATCCGATCGGTCTGGACCGCCGGGTCGGCCCCGTAACCGTTGGCCACGACGAACCGCCGGGGCGCCTCGGTGGACGCCGCCGCCCGCCACTTCTCGGCGGTCGGAAAGCCCGACCCGCCCCGTCCCCGAAGCCCCGACGCGGCGACGGCCGCGATCGTGGCGGCCGGCCCGAGCTCATCGATCGCCTTGCGCAGGCCAACGAAGGCGCCGGCGGCGGTCGCGGCGTCGAGGTTCGAAGGGTCCCTGGCTTCCGCTCGGGCAAGGAGGATCGACGGCCAGCGCTTTCCCTTCGGCGCGGGAAGGATGTCCGTCACAGTCAGGCCTGCGTCCTGCCGCGTCGAGGTGCCTTGCGGGCCGCCTTGCCAGGCGCCTTCGCGGCCGCGGCCTTGTTGCCGGCCGCTGCCTTGCCGCCGGCCGACCTGGCGCCGCGCGTGCCCGCCAGCGCGGTCTCGAACGCGGCCAGGTAGGTCGCCTCTGTCGGGCGGCGCTCCGCGAGCGCGGCGGCCTGGGGCACGGCCTCCGCGGGCTCGAAGCGCAGGTGGCGGTAGTACGAGGCGGTCCCGTAGATCATCGCGTACCAGGCACCCGTCCGGTGCGAGATCCGCTTGAGCGCGCCGACCGGCAGGTAGCCGTAACGGTGCTGGGTCGCTTCCAGGATCTGCAGCATCTGGCCGGGGTCGTAGTCGTGCTCCTCGAGGATCTCGTCGACCGGGGTCAGGTCGTTCGCCTCGAAGTGGGTGTAGGCGGCATCCGGCACGGTCCGGCCGGCCCGCCGGAGGGCCGATTCCTCGCGTCGCTCGCCGTAGGTCTCGGCGGCCCCCCAGTGGACGTGGTAGCGCGTCTTGGTGTCGACACCTCCCATGTCGATGCACTCGACCGGGCAGGCCTGGGCGCACTGGAAGCACGTCTCGCATTTGAGCGTCCCGTACTCGTCGTACAGCAGCTGGAGGCGGCCCCGGAACTTGGCGGAGAGCGCGGCCGGCTCCTCCGGGTAGCGGATCGTGGCCTTGGGCTCGAAGAAGCGGCGCAGCGTCAGGGCCATGCCCTTCACGATGCCCAGGCCAGGGATGAAGCTCACGATCCGGCCCTCACTTGCCGGCCCTCACTTGCCGACCACGATGATGGCCGCCGCGGTCAGGAACAGGTTGAGCAGGGACGCGGGCAGCAGCCACTTCCAGGCGAAGCTCATGAGCTGGTCGATCCGGACCCGGGGCAATGTCCCGCGCATCCAGACGAAGGTGAAGACGAAGCCGTACGTCTTGGCCAGGAACCAGAACAGGCCGGCGACCCAGTCGAGGCTGATGAAGGCCCAGCCGGCGATCGCCACGACGGCGAGCAGGTTGAACAGCACGAAGCCGATGACGATCGCCTGCCACCACGGCATGGAGCTGCGGGCGACCCAGAAGGGGGCGGCGAGGACCAGCGTGCCGACGACCGGCACGATGGCGATCGCCAGGAGGAGGCCGATGCCCAGGCTGCCCGGATTGACCGCGGCGTTCACCGGCCACGGCCAGTCGAACGGCGCCGTCCAGCCGCCGAAGAAGAGAGTCACCGTGAGCGCCGAGATGATGAAGACGTTGACGTACTCGGCGAAGAAGAAGAATCCGAAGCGCATCCCCGAGTACTCGGTGGCGAAGCCGGCCACGATCTCGCTGTCCGCCTCGGTCAGGTCGAACGGCGTCCGGTTGGCCTCCGCCGTGGCCGCGATGAAGAAGATCAGGGCACCCAGCGGCTGGCGGAAGATGTTCCAATCGAGGAACGAACCGGATTGCATGAGCACGATCTGGTTGAGGCTCATGGTGCCGGCCAGCATGATCAGGCCCACCACGGACAGGGTCAGCGGGATCTCGTAGCTGACCACCTGGGCCGCTGAGCGGAGGCCGCCCAGCAGCGAGTACTTGTTGAAGCTGGACCAGCCGGCCATGAGCAGACCGACCACGGACAGCCCGCCGATCGCGAAGAAATACAGCAGGCCGATGTTCAGGTCCTGGCCGAACAGGCCGGGCGCGAACGGAATCACGAGCAGGCTCATGACGCTGGTCAGGTAGACCACGACCGGTGCCCAGGTGAAGACCGTCGGGTCGACCCCCGTCGGCGTGAAGTCCTCCTTGACGAGGACCTTGAGTCCGTGAACCACCGACAGGGCTGTGCCCCACGGCCCCACTCGATCCGGGCCGAGCCGCAGGTTCATCAGGGCGATGACCTTCATCTCCAGGTAGATGATGACGAAGGCCGTGGGCACGCTCATGAGCAGGACCGCCGTCGCCGCCACGACGAACCGCACGATCGGCAGGTTGGCCGCGAGCAGGTCGACGATCGCGCCGCCGTAGACGATGACGATGACGAGGAGCGGCAGCAGGAGCGCGAGGAGGATCGGCAGGCCCAGGAAGACGACCTTGCCGGCGAGCGTCAGCCGGCTCCAGGTCCGCCCAACGGCCGCCGTCATTTGTCGACGCCGCCCATGATCGGATCCAGCGAGGCCATCACGGCCATCGTGTCGGCGATCAGGTTGCCGGGCATCACCAGGCCGACGGTCTGGAGGTTGACGAAGCTCGGGTCGTGGATCCGCATCCGGAAGGGCTGGTCCGTGCCGTCGCTGATGGCGTACGTGGCGTACTCGCCGCGGGGACCCTCGATGGCGGCGTAGGCCCGACCCGGTCGCGGTCGGAGCAGTCGCGGCAGCTTGGCCATGACCGGGCCGTCGGGCATCTCGTGGAGGCACTGGTCGATGATCCGGATGCTCTGCCGGATCTCGTCCATGCGCAGCAGGTAGCGGGCCAGGCAGTCGCCCTCATCCCTGGTGACGACGTCGAAGTCGAGCTCGGGGTAGACCGAGTAGGGATGGGCCCGCCGGACGTCGAACGGCACTCCGGCGGATCGCAGGTTGGGGCCCGACAGGCACATCCGCAGCGCGGTCTGGCTGTCGACGATGCCGAGTCCGCGCATCCGCCGGACGAAGATCTCGTTCTCGTTGAGGAGGGTCAGCTCCGACTCGAGCTGGCTCGTCGCATGGCTCATCCAGCGGCCGAGCCGGCTCATGAAGTCGTGGTTCAGGTCGCCGTTGACGCCACCGATCCGGAAGTAGTTGAAGAGCATGCGCTGGCCGGTCACGGCGGCCAGCATCTCCACGATCTCGTCGCGCTCGATGAAGCCCCACAGGATCGGCGTGAGCCCGCCGAGGTCCAGCGCCATCCAGCCGACGAACATGACGTGGCTCATCACCCTGTTCAGCTCGCCGGTCAGGACCCGGATGTACTCGGCGCGGCGTGGCACCCGGACGTCCAGCAGCTTCTCGAAGGCCATGACCGGCGCCCACTCCATGAAGAGCGAGCTGACGTATTCGAGCGGGTCCGTATAGCAGATGGCCTGGTGGTAATCGGCGTTCTCGCACAGCTTCTCGACGCCGCGATGGAGGTAGCCCAGCACCGGATCCAGATCGACGACCTGCTCGCCCCGGATCTTGAGAACGACCCGCAGGACGCCGTGAGTAGACGGATGCTGCGGTCCGATGTTGATGAACATCTCGCCGTCGCCCAGGGTGTAGAACTCGGCCTCGCGCTCGGTCCGCGGCGGATAGGGCGGGATCGGCTCGAAGATGCCGATCTGCTCGTCGAGCATGACCCGCGGATCGTCGGCGGAGGCGTGCTGGCCGGGGTGCTTCGTGGCGGTCATCGGCAGGCCGTCGGTCAGGAGACGGTGGTCCGCCGAACGGCATCGGCCGGCGGAGCGTTGCGCGGCGCGTGGACCTGCTCCATGTGACGGACGCCGCCGGCAGGCGACCGGGACGCGTCGTCGGCGAGATAGAAGTCCTTGCGCAGCGGGAAGCTGGTGTAGTCGGGTGGCATGTAGATCCGGCGCAGGTCCCGATTGCCCTCGAACGTGATCCCGAACATGTCGTAGGCTTCGCGCTCCTGCCACTCGGCGCCCTTCCACAGGAAGGTCACCGACGGGACCCGCGGGTCGTCCCGGGGCAGCCCGTCGGCGATCACCCGGAGCCAGTCCGCGCTCGTGTCGCTCCACAGGTGATAGACGACCTGCATGAGCAGCCCCGTGTCCACTCCGCACAGGTCGGCCAGGAACCTGAACCGGAGCTCCGGCTCGTCGTGGAGGGCTCGCATGACCTGGGCCACGTCGGCCGGCCCGATGCGCATCTCCGTTTCGTCGTAGCGCTGGCGGATCGGGCCGGTCAGCACGTCGCCGAAGCGCCTGTCCAGGCGGCGCCTGAGCGATCGATCCATCGGTTCAGATCTCGTCCGGGACGGTGGGCCCGATCGCCCGCTCCGGCCAGTGGCCGCGCCGATCCTTGACGAGCTGCTGGAGCTTCATCATTCCGTAGATGAGGCCCTCCGGGCGCGGCGGGCAGCCGGGCACGTACACGTCCACCGGCATGATCCGGTCGATGCCCTGGATCGTGGAGTAGCTTCGCTTGTAGCGGCCGCCCGAGCACGTGCAGTCGCCCATCGCCACGCACCACTTTGGCTCGGGCATCTGCTCCCACAGGCGGACGAGTGGGCCGGCCATCTTCGTCGTGCAGGTCCCGGCGACGATGAGCACGTCCGCCTGGCGGGGACTGGCCCGGAAGGGGAACATTCCCCAGCGATCCATGTCGTTCACGCTGGTGGCGGCCGACATCATCTCGATCGCGCAGCAGGCGAGGCCCGACAGGAGCGGCCACAGGCTGTTCGCGCGGAGGAGATCCAGGACGTAGTCGGCCCTGGTGGGGATCACCTCCAGGACGCCGCCCCAGCGCGCGTTGTCGCGAGCCGCGGTGCCCGAGCGCTCGACGTCCGCGAGGTGGGTGATCTCCGACGGCCGCCCGCCGTCGTACGCGAGCGGATTGGTCGATTGCCAGAGCGTGTTGGGCACGACGATCGGCTGGACGACCTCGCGGCCCGTCGTGGTGGCGGGCACGCTGGGGCTGCCGGCCGGGCTGGGGCTGCCGGCCGTGCTGGGGCTGCCGGCCCCTTTGGGCCTGCGGGCCTGCCTGGGGCTGCGCGTCAGTGCCACGTGAGCACCCCCTTCCGCCAGGCATACGCCAGCCCCAGCAGGAGGATCCCCACGAAGATGAGCATGCTGACGAATCCACCCATCAGCACGTCACGGAATACGAGCGCCCACAGGTAGATGAAGATCACCTCGATGTCGAAGGCGACGAACAGGAGCGCGTAGAGGTAGAAGGACAGGCCGAACCGCGCGTGGGTGTCCCCGTAGGTGTCGATGCCGCTCTCGTAGGGCAGACCCTTGTGGACGTCGCCGCGGTTGCGATGGGAGAGCAGCCAGGCTGCCCCGATCGTGATGAAGACGAAGGAGACGCCCGCGAAGGCGAACCCCACGACGTACCAGATCGCGGTCAAGTGAAGACCTCACTCCGAGCACGCGTCCGGTACGGTTTTCCGGGCGAGCACTCCCTTCGGGCGCGGTCCAGCCGGCGCGGCAAACCGCTTCGGCATTCTAGCAGCGACGCGCCGCACGGGACGCTGCCGCACACGGGACGCTGCCGTCGCCCGTGCCGGGTGTTCGAACCCGGCGCGGCGCATCCCCATCGGATACGTGGCGATAGGGAGATCGCCCTATTGCCCAGCCCATCGAGCACGCGCACGCTTGCCGAGCCCGAAACCACGCGGACCTACCGCCGGGGCACCGCCGGGGGGCGGCTCGCGAACCTGCACGCGCGCTCGGCGCGATCCGCTCCCCGACCCAGCCTTGCGTGCCTTGACCGCCGCGGCAGCCCACCACGCGGCGGCCTGCGCGCCTGCGCTGATGTCGCTCCCCTGCGTCAGCCCCGGATCCGGTAACCGAGCCCGGCCAGCCTGACGTCGGCTGGCACGTCGCGGCCGAGCACGAGCACGCGGAATCCGCCCAGCGCGTGCGGGTCCAGGAGCCGCCCGATCGACGCGCGCAGCGCGATGTAGTCGGCAGCCGAGAGGGTCGCGTCGGCCTGGCCTCGGGCGAGCAGCTCGGCCAGTCCGGAGCCGACGAGAAACTCGGCCTGCGTGGTCAGGCCGATGGGCTGCCAGGCATGCGCGGCCGCGGCGCGTTCGACGGCCGTGAAGTCGACGTGCGCGGTCAGATCTTGTCGGCCGATCGCGACGTACGGATCGTCGTGTGCCCGATGGCCGGCGTAGGCGAGCAGGGTCCCGGCCGGCCGGGACGGGCCATAGAGCTCGGCCGCCGGACGGCCGTAATCGAGGATCAACGCAAACCCGGCCGGAAACGTGTCCGACATCTCCGCCGTCCAGGCTTCCAGGCCAAGGCAGATCTCGGCGCGCTGGCCGTCGGCCAGGCCCACCTCCTCGGTGGCCAGGCGCTCGGCCAGGGCCGGCGTTGACGGCTCGCCCAGGATGTCGACGAAGCGAGCGCCGGGCTGTTCGTCGCCCTGGTCCGCCCAGCCGACGTAGATCTCATGGAGACGGCCCCCCCGCGCCACCACGCGATGGACGGGCAGGGCATCGAGAAACTCGTTGGCGAGGACGCAGCCCGCGACCGGCGCCGATCTGACCGGCTCGCCGCTCGCCTCGCCGGCCTGGCGCCCAAACCCCGCCTCGCCGGCCTGGCGCCCGAAGCCGGCCTCGGCAAGGCGCTCCCGAACTCGCTCGAGGCGGGCCGGCACGATGTCCACGGGCTCGTAGCGCAGGACCTCCAGAAGGTCCGGTTGGTCGACCCGCAGGCCCTCCAGCAAGTCAACCGCCAGGCGGCCGCTGCCGGCGCCGTACTCGCGCAGCACGAAGGTCGCCGGTCGGTCCATGGCGCGCCACATCTCGCCTACGGCACGCGCCAGGGTCGCGCCGAAGATCGGGTGGAGCTCGGGCGCGGTGAGGAAGTCGCCCTCCCGGGTGGGCCGCTCGTCGGAGGTTGCGTAGTAGCCGCGCTCCGGGTCGGCCAGCACGACCGACATGAAGCGGGCGAACGTGATGGGACCGGTGGCCCCGATCTCCGCCCGCAGCCGCTCGACGAGGATCGGGTCGCTGGCCGGCAGGGCCCGATCGACCGCCGCCGCGGCGCGACGCGGCTCGACCGCGACGTCGACGGGTCGCTCGCGCGTCACGCGGCCACCTCGGCGCCTGCCGCCGGGCGAAACCACGGCGGCATCCCACGACGAGGGCATGCACCCACGATCATGCACACCATGATGGCGAACATGGCGAATCCGGACAGCGCTTCGCCGGCGACCGGGGCCGGCTCGCCCGGCGGGCGGGCACCGCGTGCTCGCCGAGTCCGGGCGTACGTGGGCCTTGGCGCGAACCTGGGCGACGCCGCCACCATCCTGGCGGCCGGGATCCGGGCGCTGGCCGTGCTGCCGGGAATGCGGCTTCGCGGCGTATCGCGCCTGTACGCCACGGCGCCCTGGGGCATGACCGACCAGCCCGAGTTCCGCAACGCCGTCGTGGCCCTCGAGGTGCCGGTCGCCGCCGACGATCGGACCGCGGCTCTCGGCCTGCTGGCGGCTCTCAAGTCCATCGAGCGTGCCTTCGGGCGCCATGAACGAGAGCGCTGGGGCCCGCGCGAGCTCGACCTCGACCTGCTCGCCTTCGGCCGGGCGCGCTTCTCCATCGATCGCCCGGCCGATGCGCGATCGAACGACCCGACCAAGGCCGACCTGCCTCTCATCGTTCCCCATCCGGAGGCCCGCAACCGCCTGTTCGTGTTGGCGCCCCTCGCCGACCTGGCACCGAGGCTCGTGCCGCCGGGCTGGGGCGAGACGGTCGAAACGGCGCGCCGCAGGCAGCTCGCGGCCGAGGGCGTTGAGGCCGTCCGGCCGGTCGCCCAATGGGTGGACCGGGGATACCGTTCGGACGGGCAGGGTGGCGACTGGCACCCGCTCACCGAACGGGGCCGCGCCTAGCCCAGGTAGCGGGTCGCCAGCTCGGTCTCGGTGGCGCCGTCGGCAGACCGCTCCAGACGGTACGCCCGCGCGTCAGGGCGCGAGCTGACCGCCTCGGCCAGATTCGCGCCCACGAAATGAAGCGCCACTCCGTCGTCGGCCGCCCAGCCATCCGGCAGCCGGCCGTCGCCGACCAGGCGGCGGAACGTCGGCCGCCGTGCCGGCTCGCCGTCATAGTGCGGGCAGAAGCTGCCCGGCAGGAGGCCGAGCCCGTCGTCGAGCGCCGCCAGGTCCGGACCGAACGAGTCCGTGACGCCCGCCTGGAACCAGCAGATCGCGCCGGCGCTCAGCCCGGCCATGACGACGCCCGCCTGCCACGCGGTGCGCAGGATCGCGTCCAGCCCGTGCACGCGCCAGATCGCCAGGAGGTTGGCGGTGTTTCCGCCGCCGACGTAGAGCACGTCCTGGTCGAGGACGACCCGGCGGAGGTCGTCGCGCGTGCGCGCGAAGAGGTCCAGGTGGCTGGCCTCCGCCCTACGGCTGAAGGCCGTATAGAAGTTGACGAGATACGTCGCGACGTTGCCGGTCGCGGTTGGCAGGAAGAGGACTCGCGGTCGCGGGCGGCCGGTCAGGCCCAGGATGAAGTCGTCGAGGAGGCTGTTGTCGGGTTCCATCGAGAAGCCACCCCCGCCCATGGCGACGATCTGTGCGGGGCGAGCAGTCCTGAACGCTAGCGGCGCCGGAATGCGATCACCGAGACGATGGCGATAGCCGCGACCGCCAGCAGGATCAGCGCCAGGTTCGTCAGGTCGCCGACCGGGAAGAAGTCCATCACAGGCGGACGCTGGGCGGGCGGCTCCGGTCGAACATGTGGACGGTGTCCACGAAGCGCACCTGCTTCGCCTTGTAGGCCATGACCAGCGAGTGCGTCCGCGCGCCGCCGCCGAAGAAGCGGACGCCCTGGAGGAGGTCGCCGCCGGTCACGCCGGTCGCCGCGAACACGACGTTGTCGCCCGACGCCAGGTCCTCCGTGGAGTACACCCGGTCGGGATCGCCATGGCCCATCTTCGCTGCTCGCGCTCGGTCGTCGTCGTCACGGAATCGGAAGCGGGCCTGGATCTCGCCGCCCAGGCAGCGCAGGGCGGCGGCCGTGATCACGCCCTCCGGCGCCCCGCCGATGCCCATGACGGCATGGACACCGGTGCCGGAAACCGCGCACGAGATGGCGGCCGACAGGTCGCCGTCGCTGATGAGCTTGATCCGGGCGCCGGTCGACCGGACCTCGGAGATGAGCTCCTCGTGGCGCGGCCGGTCGAGGATGATGACGGTGATGTCGCTGACGCCCCGTCCGAGGGCCGACGCGATGCGCTGCAGGTTCTCGGTGGGCGACAGCCGGATGTCGACACGCCCGGCCGCCACCGGCCCCACGCACAACTTCTCCATGTACGTGTCGGGAGCGTGGACGAGGCCGCCGCGCTCCGACGCCGCCAGGACCGTGATCGCGTTCGCCTGGCCGTGGGCTACCAGGTTCGTCCCCTCGAGCGGGTCGACCGCGATGTCGATCTCCTGGGCCGCCCGCCGGTCGCTTTCGTCGCGCCGGCCGACCTGCTCGCCGATGTACAGCATGGGCGCCTTGTCCCGCTCGCCCTCGCCGATGACGATCGTGCCCCACATCTCGATCTCGTCCATCGTGCGGCGCATCGCCTCGGTGGCCGCCCGGTCGGCCTCCGTGGTGTCGCCCCGGCCCATGAACCGGGCGGAGGCGAGCGCGGCGGCCTCGGTGACCCGGACCATCTCCAGCGCGAGCAGTTGCTCCACGGCTTCCTCCCGGTGACGGCGGCGCCGGACGCGCCGCTCGATCGGCTAGTGGCGGAAATGGCGGCGACCGGTGAAGACCATGGCCATGTGGTGCCGGTCGGCGACCTCGATCGCCATCTCGTCGCGGATGGACCCGCCTGGTTGGATGATCGCGATGACGCCGGCCTGGGCGGCTGCCTGGATGCCGTCCGGGAAGGGAAAGTACGCGTCCGAGGCCATGACCGCGAGCTTCGCCCGGTCGCCGGCGCGTCGGAGCGCGATCTCCACCGAGACCTGCCGGCTGGCCTGGCCGGCACCGATGCCGACGGTCGCGCCGCTTCGGGCGAGGACGATCGCGTTGGAGCGTACGTGCCGGACGGCCCGCCACGCGAACAGCAGGTCGGTCAGCTCTTCCAGCGTGGGCCGCCGCTTGGTGACGACCTGGAGCTGTCCCTTGTCAAGGCCCAGCTCGTCCATCGTCTCCACGAGGAGGCCGCCCGCGACCCGCTTGAAGTCGAGGGTGGCGATGCCGTAGTCGCGCATGCCTTCGATCGGGTTGGGCGGGACCGCCAGCAGCTCCAGACCGGTTTTCTCGCGCAGGATCGCCAGGGCGTCGTCGCTGAAGCCAGGCGCGATGACGGCCTCATAGCTGTTGGCCGCGATCTCGCGGGCCGTGGGGCCGTCGAGCTGCCGGTTGACCGCGACGATCCCGCCGAAGCTCGCCACCGGGTCCGTCTCGAGAGCGTGGCGGTAGGCCTCCACGATCTCGTCGTTGCTGGCCAGCCCGACCGGGTCCGTGTGCTTGCAGATGACGACCGTGGGGCTCGTGTAGTCGGACGCGATCCGGTAGGCGGCGTCGAGGTCCAGGAGGTTGTTGAAGGAGGGCGCGCCGCCCTGCACCTGCGTCGCGTCGGCGAGCGTGCCGCTGCGATGGGTCGTCTCACGATAGAAGGCGGCCCGCTGGTGCGGGTTCTCGCCGTACCGCAGGTCCTCCACCTTCTCGAGGACCATCGCCAGCCGGCCGGGAAAGACCTTGCCGCTGACCTGGGTGAGGTAGGCCGCGATCTCGGCGTGGTAGGCCGCCACCGCCCCGAACGCGTCGGCTGCCAATTGCTGGCGTAACTCGGCCGAGACGCCGCCCAGCTCGCGCAGCTCGCTGACCAGCTGGGCATAGTGGCGTGGGCTGGCCACGGCGGCGACCCCGGCGCTGTTGCGGCCCGCCGCCCCCAGGAGCGCGGCTCCGCCCACGTCGATCATCTCGATCGCCTCGTCGAGGGGAACCAGCCGGGCGCCGACCTCCGGCGCGAACGGCTTGACGTTGACGACGACGATGTCGATGAGGCCGATCCCGTGCTCGGCGAGCTCCTCGAGCTGGGCGGGCACGTCGCGGCGGGCGAGGATTCCGGCGTAGACGGCCGGATGAAAGGTCTTGACCTGGCCCCCGATGAGGGCCGGCACGTTGGTCAGGTCGGCGACGGACCGGACCTCCACGCCGTCCGCGGCCAGGTGATCGCGGGTGCCGTCGGTCGCGAAGATCTCGACGTCGAGGGACAGCAGGTCGCGAGCGAGCGCGGTGATCCCGTCGCGGTTCGCCACGGAGAGCAGGGCACGCACCCGGGCATCCTCCCAGTCCCTAGGTGATGATCCATGGTGGCCGCCGGCAGGCCGGCCGAGCGGGCGCCACTTGGGCACGTTGACGATCGGGCGCCGTCGCTGTCGCGCCCGAGTATAGCGTGCGTCCGTGGCATACTCGGGCCTCGCCGACCCGCGACGAGGAGTGATCGCCCGTGACGCTCGCGCCCTGGCAGTACCTGTTCCTGCCGTTCACCACCCAGAACTTTCACGACATCTTCTGGCCGATCGTCGTGGCCTCGATCTTCTGGCTGGTGGCCCTGGTCGTGCTCTACAACGTCCGGACGCGGCGCCTGCGCGGGCACCCACCCTACCTGGACCTCTACGAGTGGCTGCTGTGGACCGGGCTGATCACGTTCAGCCTGACCCTGATCTACGCGATCTTCCGGTTCGACTTCTTCTTCGTGCCGGTGACCCTGGCCATCGGCCTGGGAACGCTCGTCTGGACCAGGTTCCGGCGATTCCCTCCCATCTTCGCCACCTACTCGACGCGCCTCGCCAAGCAGCGCTACTTCACCCGCTCGAAGTACGCTCATCCCGAATCGACGATCAGGCCCAAGCCAACCCGCCGCGGCTCGCGACCGGTCCGGGTCGCGCCGTCGAAACGGGCCCGCCGCCGCCGCTAGCCGATCGCCGGAGAGTGACGCTTCCGACCGACGGTCCAGGATCTGGAGGTCGACCGATGCAGGTGGTTCGCTTCGGCGTGGGGCATCGGCGGCCGGACGGCCCGGCCGGGACGACGGGCCTCCAGTCGCAGGTCATCCATTCGGACGGCCGCGGCCTGGTCGCCGAGCTCGCGTTTGCTCGCAACGCGCGGATCGAGCCGCACACGAACCCCAACACGACGTGGTTCGTCGTCATCGAGGGCGGCGGCTGGGTGGTCGTCGGTGATGACGTCGCCCGGGTGTCGGCCGGGGAGGCGGTCCTGTGGCCCGCCCACGAGCTGCACGGCGCCTGGACGGACGTGTCCGAGATGCGGGCGATCGTCGTGGAGCTGGCCGGCGTGGACGACGCGGCCGTGCGGGGCATCATCGACGGCCAGGCTCGAGCGGCGATCGAGGCGGGCACGGAGCGGGCTCGGTCGTCCGGCGACGGTGAACGTTCGGTCGCCGGCGGCCTGGCGCCACGCGAGCGGTCACGGGACGCGACGGCCCGCGAGGGTGAGCCCTACTAGGCTCCGAGCAGGGCGCCAAGCTGGCCGAGGATTCGCGCCGTCGCACCCCAGACGTGGAGATCCTCCAGCCGGTAACCGCCGTAGCGGAGCGGCCAGCCGCGGACCGTCCGCTCGACGATCTCGACCACGCCATCCGGCAGGAATGCCGCCACCGATGGCTCCAGGATCCTGCTCACCTCGCGTGGATCCGGCGTCAGGACCGGCCGCCTGGTTGCGAGGGCCACGACCGGCGTGATGTGGAAGTCGCTGACCGGGATCCAGACCCGCTCCAGGTGGCCGGCGACCGTGACTCCCGCCTGCCCAACGTCGAGGCCGATCTCCTCGGCCGCCTCGCGCAGGGCGGTCGCCGCCTCGTCCGCGTCGCCAGGCTCGGCCTTGCCACCCGGAAAGCTCACCTCGCCGCTGTGGTAGCCGTCGTACGTTACGCGCTCGGTGAGGACCAACCGGGCCACGCCGGCCTCGTCCGGGAAGAGGAGCACGAGGACCGCGGCCGGCGTGGCCGTGTCCGAGACCTCCAGCAGCGAGCGGATCCGGCCGTCGGTGAACTGGGGCATGAGCACGTCCGGTGCCGGGGGCAACGGCCCCGTCAGGCGACTCAGTCGGGCGGCTGCGGCGTCGAACTGCATGGAGCGGCCGCCGCTAGTTGACGAGCTCTCCGCGCTCCCGCTCGGGCTTCTCGTCGATGTCGGGCAGGTCGAGCGGCGATGCCGGACGGGCCTTGCCCCGGCCTCGACCGCCGGCACCCGCCGGAACGCGCGCATCGCGCCGATCGCCGGCATCCACCGCCACCGACGCCCCTTCGGTCGAGAAGACGATTGTCCCGCCGATGACGTCGGCATCGGCGACGATCCGGTCGCCCGGCTTGAACTGGCCCTGCAGAAGCGCGCGCGCGAACGGGTTCTCCACCAGGCGCTGGATCGTCCGCCTGAGCGGCCTGGCCCCGTATGCTGGGTCGTGGCCCTCGCGGGCGATGAGCGAACGGGCGGCCGGCGTGAGCTCGAGCACGAGGTCCTGGGCGGCCAGCCGGCGCGACAGGTCCGCCAGCAACAGGTCCACGATCGCGGCCAGGTCCGCGTCTGTCAGCGCGTGGAAGACGATGATCTCGTCCACGCGGTTGAGGAATTCCGGCCGGAACTGGAGCCGGAGCGACTCGATGACCTGCGCCTTCATCTGCTCGTAGGCCGACTCGTCGCCCGAGTCGCCGCGCCCGGCGAACCCGGCGATGAACTGCGAGCCGACGTTGCTGGTCATGATCACGAGGGTGTTCTTGAAGTCCACCGTCCGGCCCTGACCGTCCGTCAGCCGGCCGTCGTCGAGGACCTGGAGCAGCACGTTGAACACGTCCGGGTGAGCCTTTTCGATCTCGTCGAGCAGGATCACCTGGTAGGGCCGGCGCCGGACCGCCTCGGTAAGCTGGCCGCCCTCCTCGTAGCCGACGTAGCCGGGCGGTGCGCCGACCAGCCGCGACACGGCGAACTTCTCCATGTACTCGCTCATGTCGATCCGGACCATGGCCTGGTCGTCGTCGAACATGAATTCGGCCAGGGCGCGGGCCAGCTCGGTCTTGCCGACGCCGGTCGGGCCCAGGAACAGGAACGAGCCGATCGGCCGGCGCGGATCCTTGAGCCCGGCCCGGGCCCGGCGGACCGCGTCCGAGACGGCCTGGATGGCCTCGTCCTGACCCACCACCCGGCGATGGAGCCGCTCTTCCATGTGGATGAGCTTCTCCGTCTCGCCCTCCATGAGCCGCGTGACCGGGACGCCCGTCCAGGCCGCCACGATCTCGGCGATGTCGTCGGCGCCGACCTCCTCCTTGAGCAGCCGGCCGGGTCCCTGCAGCGTCAGCAGGGCAGCCTCCTGCTGCTTGAGCCGGCTCTGCAGCTCGACCAGAGTGCCGTACTTGAGCTGGGCGGCCGTCCCGTAGTCGGCCTCGCGCTCGGCCTGCTCGATGCGTGTGGCGAGGCCTTCCAGCTCGGACTTGGTGGCCCGGATCGCGGCGATCGCATCCTTCTCGGCAGACCAGCGCTGCTTCATCGCACCGGCCTCCTCCTCGAGGTCGGCCAGCTCCCGCTCCAATGCCTCGAGCCGCGCCTTGGATGCATCGTCGGTCTCCTTGCGCAGCGCCTCGCGCTCGATCTCCAGCTGGATCCGTCGGCGCTCGAGCTCGTCCAGCTCGATCGGCATGGAGTCGATCTCCATCCGCAGGCGGCTGGCGGCCTCGTCAACGAGATCGATCGCCTTGTCGGGCAGGAACCGTTCGGTGATGTAGCGGTTCGACAGCGTGGCCGCCGCGACGAGGGCGGAGTCCGTGATCCGGACCCCGTGGTGGACCTCGTAGCGCTCGCGCAGGCCGCGCAGGATGCTGATCGTCTCCTCGACGGTGGGCTGGTCGACCATCACGGGCTGGAACCGGCGCTCCAGGGCGGCGTCCTTCTCCACGTGCTTGCGGTACTCGTCGAGGGTCGTCGCGCCGATCGTGTGGAGCTCGCCCCGGGCGAGCATCGGCTTGAGCAGGTTGGAGGCGTCCATCGCACCCTCGGCCGCGCCCGCCCCGACCACCGTGTGGAGTTCGTCGATGAACAGAATCACCTGACCCTCGGAGTCCTTGATCTCCTTGAGCACGGCCTTGAGCCGCTCCTCGAACTCGCCACGGAACTTCGCGCCCGCGATGAGCGCGCCGAGGTCCAGGGCGACGACCCGCTTGTCCTTGAGCGTTTCCGGGACGTCGCCACGGACGATCCGCTGGGCCAGGCCCTCCGCGATCGCGGTCTTGCCGACGCCCGGCTCGCCGATGAGGACCGGGTTGTTCTTCGTCCGCCGCGACAGGACCTGGATCACCCGCCGGATCTCCTCGTCCCGGCCGATGACGGGGTCGAGCTTGCCGGCCCGCGCCTCGGCGGTCAGGTCGCGACCGTATTTCTCGAGCGCCTGATAGGTGGTCTCCGGGTTCTGCGACGTCACCCGCTGGCCGCCGCGCACGCCCTGGAGGGCGCCCAGGATGGCCTCGCGGGTCGCCCCGCTCCGCTCGAGCAGGGCCTGGCCTTCGCCGCCCACCTCGGCCACCCCCAGCAGGAGGTGCTCCGTGGAGACGTACTCGTCGCTCATCCGGCGGGCCTGCTGCCTGGCCAGCTCGATCGCCCGGCTGGCCCGCCGGTCGACGGTCATGGAGCCGCCCTGGATCCGGGCCCGGCGGGCGAGGATCGCGGCCAGCTCGCCACGGAACGCCGGCAGATCCACGCCGAGGCGCCGCAGCGTCTCGGCCGGGACGCCGTCATCCGGCTCGACCAGAGCGGACAGGATGTGCTCCGCATCGAGCACGGGGCTTTCGAGGTTCTGGGCGAGCTGCTGGGCGGCGAGGATCGCCTCCTGGGCCTTCTCGGTGAAGTGATCGAGTTGCATGGGTCTCTCTAGCGATATGTCGGTGTCGTCACGGTACCGTCAGTCGGCAGCCGCACGCGGATCGGGCTGGTGGACGAGGTCGAAGAAGCGGCGGGCCGCGGCAACGGCCTCATCGCTGAGCCCGGTCGGCAGGACGACCCGGACCCTGACGTACAGGTCCCCGGCGCCGTCGCCGTTCAGGCGGGGCATCCCCTGCCCCTTCAAGCGGAACTGACGGCCGCTCTGGGTCCCGGCCGGGATGGTCAGCACCACCCGGCTCCGAAGGGTGGTGACCGGTACCTCCGCGCCGAGCAGCGCCTCCTCGAGCGTGACGAGCAGCTCGCGCTCCAGGTCCGCCCCGCGGCGAGTGAAGACCGGGTGCGGCCGGACCGTCACCACGACGTGGAGGTCGCGACCGTCTCCGCCCCGGCCGGGGACGCGGATCCTGCTACCCGTGTCCACTCCGCGCGGGATCGTGCCCTCCAGGCGCTTGCCATCGATCTCGACGATCCGCGTGGTGCCGTGGAATGCCTCCTCCAGGCTGAGCTCGGCCCTGGCCTCGACGGCGCGCTCGCGACGACCGGGGGCCCCGCGAGTCCGGATGCCCGGGCCCGGCGCGTCGAAGCCCAGGTCGCCGAGCATCTCCTCGAAGGTGGCGGCGTTTGCGGACTGCGCTCCGCCCGACGATCGGCGGCCGGACGTCGCCTGGCCGCTGGCCGCCCCGGACGCCGAGCCGCCCGGCGGTCCGCCGCCGAAGAACGTCCGGAAGAAGTCGGAGAAGCCCCCCTCGCTGCCCGCCGTGCGGAACTCATAGCGCACGTTGCCGCCTCGGCCGTCGAAGCCGCCGAAGCCGGCGAACGGCCCGCCCGGCCCGAACGGGTTGCCACCGCCGCCGGATTGGGCATAGGCCTGCCAGTTCTCGCCCAGCGCGTCGTACTGCGAGCGTTTGGCCGGGTCGGACAGGACGGCGTTGGCCTCGTTGAGGTCCTTGAACCGGCGCTCGGCGCCGGCATCGCCCGGCTTGAGGTCTGGATGGTGCTGGCGGGCGAGCTTGCGGAAGGCCTTCTTGACGTCAGCCTGGCTCGCCGTCCGGGGCACCCCCAGGATCTTGTAGTAGTCCTTGTATTCCATCGATCAGGTCCTCCGGACGTGGAGAGCTGCGCGGATCGCCACCGATCCGCGCCTCGCGCCCGCCACGCCCGCCACCTGCCTCGCTCCGGGTTCGACCGCCGGCCTACACGATGACCGGCGGCTGGTCGGACGGCGGGAAGCTCGGTCGTCGAACGCGGCTGCCGGAGTCGCGCTCGGGTGTCTCCTCCGGGCGCTGCTCCTTGGCCGTGCTCGGCGGTCGAGGAAGGGCTGCCGGCTTCCGGCGCAGCGCCGCGTCGAGGGCCTGCTCCATGGAGTCCACGAGCACGATCTTGATCTGCTTGCGGATCTCCTCGGGGATGTCCCGGAGGTCTTTCTCGTTCTTGCGCGGGATGATGACCACCCGGGCGCCCGACAGGTGCGCCGCGAGGATCTTCTGCTTCAGCCCGCCGATGGGCAGGACTCGGCCGCGCAGCGTGATCTCGCCCGTCATCGCCACGTCCTTGCGAACCGCGGCGCCGGTGAACGCGCTGATCATCGCGGTCGCCATCGTGATCCCGGCGGAGGGCCCGTCCTTTGGCGTGGCGCCCGCCGGAACGTGGATGTGGAGCGTGTTCTTCTCGAACACCTCGCGCGGGATGCCGAGCGCGGCCGCGTGGCTGCGCGTCCAGGACAGCGCCGCCCGGGCGGACTCCCGCATGACCTCGCCGAGCTGGCCGGTCAGGATGAAGTCCTCCTTGCCCTCCATGATCGTCACCTCGATGGCGACCACGTCCCCGCCGACCTCGGTGACCACCAGGCCCGTTGCCGAGCCCACCTGGTCCTCCGCCTCCAGCTCGCCGTACTCGAAGCGCGGCGGGCCGAGGAAGACCTCCAGCTTCTTGACGTCGACCACCGTCTTGCGCGTCCGCCCCTCGGCCACGGACCGAGCGACCTTGCGCATGAGATTGGCGATCTCCCGCTCGATGTTCCGGACGCCCGCCTCGTGGGTGTACGCCTGGACGAGCTGGAGCAGCGCATCGTCGGTGATCTCGATGTGCTTGGCCTTGAGGCCGTGGTTCTCCATCTGCTTGGGGATGAGGAACCGCCGAGCGATCTCGACCTTCTCCTTCTGGGTGTAGCCGGGCAGCTGGATGATCTCCATCCGGTCGCGGAGGGCCGGCGGGATCGGATCGAGCAGGTTGCCGGTCGCGATGAACAGGACCCGGCTCAGGTCGAACGGCACCTCCAGGTAGTTGTCCTGGAACGTGTTGTTCTGCTCGGGGTCGAGCACCTCCAGCAGCGCGCTGGACGGATCTCCCCGGAAGTCCATGCCGATCTTGTCGACCTCGTCGAACATGAAGACCGGGTTGTTCGTGCCGGCCGTCTTGATGTTCTGGATGACCCGGCCCGGCAGCGCCCCGATATAGGTCCGCCGGTGGCCGCGGATCTCGGCCTCGTCGTGGATCCCGCCCAGGCTCATCCGTACGAACTTGCGACCCATGGCCCGCGCCACGCTCTTGCCCAGGCTCGTCTTGCCCACGCCGGGCGGTCCGATGAACGCCAGGATCGGGCTGCGGATGGTGTCGGCCAGGGTCCGGACGGCGAGGTACTCGAGGATCCGTTCCTTGATCTTCTCCAGGCCGTAGTGATCCTCCTCGAGGATCTTGGCCGCCTCCTTGATATCGAGCAGGTCTTCCGTGGACACGTTCCAGGGCAGCCCGACCAGCCAGTCGACGTACGTTCGGATGACGCCGACCTCGGGGCTGGCCGAGGGGATCCGGCTCATCCGGTCGATCTCCTTGATCGCCCGGGCCTTGATCTCCTCCGGCATGCCGGCCTCTTCGACCTTCTCGCGAAGCTCGTTGATCTCGGCCTGCTGGGGATCCTCCTCGCCCAGCTCGCGCTGGATCGCCTTGACCTGCTCGCGGAGGATGTACTCGCGCTGGGTCTTGTCCATCTCGGACTTGACCTCGGACTGGATCTTGCCCTTGAGCTCGAGGATCTCGACCTGGCGGGCCAGGAAGTTGCTCACGAGCTTGAGGCGCTCGACGACGTCGACGGTCTCGAGCAGCTCCTGGCGCTGCTCGGTGCTCATGTCCGGGCTGTAGGCGACCATGTCGGCCAGGAGCCCCGGCTCGGTGATGTTGCGAGCGGCGACGGCCGCCTCCGGCGGGACCGGCGCCCCGTTGGCGACGTACTGCTCGATCTGCGCCTGGACGGTGCGCATGAGGGCCTCGACCTCGACGCCACTGGGCGCCTGGTCGTGGAGCTCGTCGATGGTCGCCAGGATGTACGGGCTGGTCTGGATGAAGCCCTGGACGCGCAGGCGGCCCTGGCCCTGGACGATGGCCCGGACGGTGCCGTCCTGGAGCTGGACGACCTGGGCGATCTTGGCCAGGGTGCCAACACCGTACAGCTCGTCCGGCCGGTCGATTTCCTCCTGCTCGGCCTGGCGCTGGGTGACAAGGGCGATGGGACCGCCCGCGGCGACCGCGGCGTTGAGCGCGTTGACGCTCTTCTCGCGGCCGACCTGAAGCGGCACGATCATCTCCGGAAAGATGACCGTCTCGCGGAGGGCGACCAGGGGCAGCTCTCGAGGCCCGCCCGGCTGAACGTCGGCACGTCGCTTTTCGAGAGCGGTGGTCTTCTGGTCGTCCGAGTGGGACGGACGGTCTGGCATCAGGGTCTCCTGTTCGGTGCGGCGGAACGATCCGCCGCGAATACGCTGCCGGACGGGGCGGTCGCCCCGTCGATGGTGAAAGTCATGTGTCGTTCGGACGTCAGGCCGGGTCCGGGGCGGCTTGGGCTCGGTTTGCCATCCCCTCGTCGTAGAGCGCCTCGAGGATGCGCGCCCCCACGCGCTCCTCCAGCTCGAAGAGGATGCGGATCCCGGCCAGGTTCACGCCTCGGTCCCGGGTCAGGTGGCGGATCCAGAGGACCCGCCGGATGTCGTTTTCACTGTAGAGGCGGATGTTCGTCGGCGTCCGAGCCGGGCAGACCAGGCCTTCATCCTCGTAGATCCTCAACGTGCGCGGATGCACGCTGACGATGCCCGCGGCCACGCTGATGACGTAGACCGGACGAGTTGGATCCCGATCCACCCGGCTGGACGTCATTGCGTCAGGCCTTCGCACCGGCTGGCGGCTGCTCCGTGGAGGCCTGCTCGGCCACCTTCTCGCCGCCCGCGGAGCTCGCGATAGCGGTGCCATTGGTCACTGGGGAGATGCGGATCTGGCGGGGCTTGGCCTGCTCCGCCTTGGGGATCCGGAGCGTCAGGATGCCGTTCTCGAAGTTAGCCGTGGCCTTGTCGGGCTCCAGGCTCTCCGGAAGCGTCAGGCTCCGGCTGAAGCTGCCCCGGCGGATCTCCCGAACGAGATAGCCCTGATCGGCGTTGTCATCCTCACGAGTCTCCTGGGACTGGCCGCTGATCGTCAGCGTCCGGCCCTCCACTGAGACCTCGACGTCCTCCGGCTTCCAACCAGGCAGCGACGCCTTGACGACCAGCTCGTCGGCCGTCGTGGAGACGTCCACCGGCAACGAGCCGACGCCGTCGTAGGTGCCCGTCCACAGCGGCGGTCGCACGAAGCTGTCCTCGAAAAGCCTGTCCATCGCCGAACGGAGCGACATGAGCTCACCGAACGGCGAATTACGGCGCACGATCGTCATCGTCGTGTACCTCCGTGCCTGTGGCGCGCTGTCCGGCCGGGCGCGCCGCGATCCTTGAGATGAAGCCCTGAGATTCAGGTTGCCGGACACAGTCGCATCGTAGAACCTTGACAATGCCGTTGTCAAGAGTCTTGTAGGTGGCGACAGCGGGATGAGGCTACGTGCCGGACGAGGCTAGGAGCCGGCCGTGGCCTCCAGGTGCCCGATCAGCTGCTCGTGGAGGGCGGCCTCGCATTCGGCGCGTCCGATCGCGATCACCTTGTCGCCCTCGGCAAGGACCGTATCCGGCCGGAGGGGTACGGCCCGGCCGTCGCGGACGACGGCAAACAGTGAGCAGCCCTCCGGGATCTCCAGGTCGCGCGGCGCCCGGCCGATCGCCGGCGATCCGGCCAGGAGCGGCGCCTCGATGAGCTCCAGGTCCGAGCCGCCCAGTGAGCCGAGATGGAGCAGCTCGTGGACCGGGATGTCCTGCTCGATCGCGCCGAGGATCATCCTGGTCGGGCTGATGAGCTCGTCCACGCCGAGATGCTGGAACAGGTCCTCGTTCTTGGGGTTGTTCACCCGAGCGATCGTTCGCGGAACGTCGAAGTGGTGCTTGGCCATCTGGCAGATGACGAGGTTGTCCTCGTCGTCGCCGGTCACGGCCGCCACGATGTCGGCCCGGTTCGCGCCGGCCTCGCCGAGATACTTGCCCTCGCAGCCGTCATGCGCGATGACGATCGATCCGATCTCGTCGGCGATCTGGTCCGCGCGGGCCCGGTCCTTCTCCATGAGGACGACCTCGTGGCCCGATCCCACGAGCTCCTTGGACAGGTAGTAGCCGACCTTTCCGCCGCCGACGACGAGCACGAACACTGGTCAGGCCTCCGTGGTGGCGGCGGCCGGCTGGGCCTCCGCACGGTGATGCTCGCCCCCGGGATGGGTTCCCTGCGGAACGTGGACGGACGGCCGCGGGCTGGTCACCAGGCCGGCGAAGCCGAGTACGGCGTCCTCCATGAGGTTGGTCCGGCAAATCGTCGCCAGGCCCAGATCGGCATAGGCGGCCGCCCGGACCGGGTCGTTCACCTTGGCCAGGACCCGCCGCGCACCCAGCGCCTCGGTGGCCAGCTGGGCGGCCATGACGTTCCGGTTGTCACCCTCGGTCAACGTCAGGAAGAGATCGGCATCCTGCGCCCCGGCCCGGCGCAGGACGTCCTCGTCGGTGCCATCGCCGCGGACCGCGTTGCCGCGAAAGTCCGATGGCAGCTTGTCGAAGGTGGAGGTGGTCCGGTCGAGGATGATGACCTCGTGGCCGGCCTTGTCGAAGGTCTCGGCGAGGACCGCGCCGACGCGGCCACAACCGACGATGATGACTTTCATGCCGACTCCTCGGGGATCGGTTCTCGAACGACCCAGACTGCGCAGGGCGCGTTCTTCAGGACATACGGGACGGTGCGCCCGATCGCAAAGTCGCCCCCGAAGCGCTTACGGTAGGGCAGGCCCAGGATGAGCATATCCGCCTCCTGCTCGGTTGCCTCGTCGACGAGTGCGGCTCCCACGTCACGGGCCTGGAGCAGGACCGGCTCGATCTTGTACTGGCACTCCTCGGCGGTCTCTTCGGCCAGGTCCAGCACGCGCTGGACGTCCTCCGACTGCCCTGCGATGTCGGCGTCGAGCGGCCTGGTCCAGTCGATCTCGACGACGTGGACAGCGACCAGCTCCGCCTTCCACTGTCGAGCCACGCCGGCGGCGAGCCGGACGATCCGGCCGTCGCTGGGTCCGCCGTTGAGCGCGACGACGGCCCGTCGGAATGCGACGGTCTGATCGGGTTTGGGCACGTTCGAGTGGGCTCTCCGGCGCTACGCAGGACCGAGCGATCCTGAGGCGGTCGCAGACGGGCTGGGCCCGTCGCCGCGCGCCACGATACCACCGGTCGGCGGTGAGAGGTCCGCTTCCCTCGGGTCCGGCGACGCGCCTCGCGATCAGCTGTCGGCAGGCCGCCCGGCGCTGAGCTCGTCGGCGGCGAGGGTCGGGTCCTCGCGGCGATACGGGACGTTGACGACCACCGAATGCGGGCGGCCGAGCAGGGCCGCCCGGAGGCGCTTGGCCGACTGGTTGTAGAGGATTCGCTCCCACCAGCTCCGGGCCACGTACTCGGGAATGATCACGAAGGTGATCGGCTCCTCCTTGTCCGGCGGCCAGGCGCGATCCAGCACGTCGAGGTATGCCAGCAGTGGGCCCACGAGCGCCCGATAGGGTGACTCGACGACGACCAGCGGGACGCCCGGGACCTGCTGCTCCCAGCGCCGGCGGACCTCCGCCGCGGCATCGGGATCCTCCGAGATGAACACCGCCCGCACGTCATCGCTGATGGACCGGCCCACGTTGATCGCCTGGACGACGGCCCGCGTGAGACCGGGGATCGGGACGACGACCCGCTCCTCGCGGTGCGGGAGCGGCACGACGTAGCTGGGGCGGACGGCGAGCTCCCGCGCAGCCGCGGAATACTGGCGATTGATGAAGACCATGAGCGCGACAAGGATCGGGATGAGGATGACGACGAGATACGCTCCGTCGGCGAACTTCACCGAGGCGACGATGACCAGCACGACGCCCGTCAGCGCGGCACCCAGGCCGTTGAGCACCGTTCGCCAGCGCCAGCCGTGCGACCGCTCGCGCCGCCAGTGGACGACCATGCCGGTCTGGGACAGGGTGAACGTGACGAAGACGCCGACCGAGTAGAGCGGGATCAGGGCGTGGGTATCCCCCCTGAACACGACGAGGAGGATCGCCGCGACGGCGGCGAGGGCCACGATTCCCCAGGAGAAGGCGAGCCGGTCGCCCCGAAAGCTGAACTGGCGGGGCATGTAACCGTCTTCGGCCAGGATCGCGGCGAGCCGCGGAAAGGCGTTGAAGCTGGTGTTCGCCGCCAGGAACAGCAGCAGGGCCGTGCTCGCCTGGAAGACCACATACAGCGGTGAGCCCGCCCCGAAGATCGTGCCCGCGACCTGGGCGATCACGGTCGGGCCGCCGTGCTCGGTGTCGGTTGGCCGGATGGCGAAGGCATCGGCGACGACGCTGATCCCCACGAACAGGATGCCCAGCAGGACGGACACGATGATGAGCGTGTTCGCCGCGTTCTTCGCCTCGGGCGGCTTGAAGCTCGGCACGCCGTTGGTGACCGCCTCCGTCCCGGTCAGCGCGACAGAGCCGCTGGCAAACGCCCGCAGGACGAGGAAGACGGACACCACCTCGACCGTCCCGGCCCCGTGGCCGAAGGGGACCGCCTGGGGGTGCGGCGGCAACGGGGCCGCCTGACCGGTGACGACCCGGAAGACGCCCAGGCCGATCATCAGCAGGGCGAGTCCCAGGAACAGGTACGTTGGGACGGCGAAGATGTTGCCCGACTCGCGCACGCCCCGCAGGTTGGCCAGCGTCATCAGGGCGATCGACAGCACGCCGATCTCGATGCCCACGACGTGGAGGTCCGGAATGACCGACACGATCTGGGCGATGGCCGACGCGGACGAGACGGCCACCGTCAGCACGTAGTCGACGAGCAGGGCCGCCGCCGCGACCAGGGCCACCCTGTGGGAGAGGTTCTCCCGGGAGACGACGTAGGCCCCGCCGCCGGACGGGTAGGCGAAGCAGATCTGTCGGTACGAGATGGACACGATGGCGAGCATCGCCGCGATGGCGATCGAGATCGGGGTGGACAGCAGCAGGGCACCGGCCCCGGCGACGAGCAGGACCCTCAGGATCTCTTCGGTGGCATACGCCGACGAGCTGATCGGATCCGAGCTGAAGATCGCCAGCGCCTTCTTCTTCGAGAGGCGCTCGCCGATCTCCTCCTCGCTCGCCAGCGGGCGACCGATGGCGATCTTCTTGGCGCGCGCGATCAACCGCCCGAGGGGGGTGGTGGGGAGGCTGGCCGCCTCCTTGGCGACGAGCTGGCCAGGACCCGTCCAGCGGAAGTACGGCGAATGCGGCCGTTCGACCCGAACGCGGCGGTCCGCGAGCTTCCGGCCGCTGAGCGGCCTGCGACCTCCGATCATGCTGCTCCAATCACCGTGATGACGCACTCGAGCGTGACTGCTGGCAGTTTCGGGCCGAGCTCAGTGGCGCGAGGTCCCTGGCCGCACTCGACGTCGGCAGCGAGGTGGTGTTCCTCGGGAACTCTCGGGACGTCGTTCGGGCAGCCCTCGTTATACAGCACCTGGCTCACGCAATGCCCGTCCGTGTGGCGCCCCGGAATGCCCTGGATCACAGGCCCAGGCTCAGCCGTTCGATGAGCGGCCGGGGAAGGCGTGCCTCCCGCATCGCCGACTGGACCGTCCCGATGTCGTAGGCCACGCGATGCCAGGAGGCCTCACGCGCGTCGAGGTCGAGCACGAGATAGCTGGAGTCGGGGATGCCGTCGCGGGGCTGCCCCACGCTGCCCGGGTTGAGCAGCGCCCGGCGCTCGTCGAGCGAGAGGACCGCGCCGGACTGGGGCCCGAGCGCCTGCATGCCCGAGCCCGCCGCGCGGAACACGATCGGGACGTGGGTGTGGCCGTGCAGGCACCAGGGCGTCTCGAAGGCGGCCAGGTTGGCCTGGGCGATCGCCGTTGAGAGGACGTATTCCCAGGTCGGGTCGCGGGGACTGCCGTGGACCAGGGTCAGGCCCTGCTCCTCGCGGCGCAGCGGCAGGGCCGCCAGCCAGTCGTGTGTGGCCGGCCCGATCTCCTGTCGGGTCCATTCCATGGCCGCTCGCGCGTCGAGGTTGAAGTCGCCGATATCGAGATCGCCGATCGCCGCGGCGTCGTGGTTGCCGCGAACCCCGATCGCGCCGACCTGGCGCAGCCGATCGACGACGCCGTTCGGATCGGGCCCGTAGCCCACCACGTCACCCAGGTGCCAGACCGCGTCCATGGGTCCGGCATCCGCGAGGACCGCATCCAGCGCGGGGAGGTTGGCATGGACGTCCGACAGGACCGCGATGCGCATCATTTTCAGCCTAGCGGGCGGCGGTGCCTCGTGGCCGGGTCCCGAGGAAAGCCCGCCGGTGTTGGCCGACGCTTTTCGATGGTGACCAGGACGTGATCGGAGAGCCCGTCGACGTGGACCGCCCGCAGCATGGGCTCGCCGCCGCCCAGGATCCCGAGCGCTCGTGCCGCGCGCGACAGCTCTTCCTCGAGTGGGCCGCGCTTCCAGGCCACCAGCAGGCCGCCTGGGGCGAGGAGCGGCAGGGCAAGTTCGGCAAGCTCTGCCAGATTGGTCACGGCCCGGGCCACGACGGCCGGCCAGCGTCCCCTGTGACCCCCATCGGTGGCCAGCCGTTCGGCCCGCGAGGTCCCCACCGCAACCCGTGGCTGGAGACCCAGTGCCCCGACCGCCGTGGCCAGGAAGCGTGCCTTCTTGCCGACCGACTCCACGAGGAGTGCCCGCCGGGCTGGCAGGACGATCGCAATGGGGATGCCCGGAAAGCCGCCTCCTGAGCCGAGGTCGAGTACGGCGGTCAGGCCATGCGCCCGCAGAAGAGGAACGGCGGTCAGGCTGTCCAGGACGTGCTCGCGGGCGGCCGCCGCCGGGTCCCGGATCGAGGTCAGGTTGATCGCCTCCGTCCAGGCCAGCAGGAGCCGAACGTGATCACCGAGCGCGGTCCGCTGGTTCGGCCCTGCCTCGAGGTGGAGAGCCGCCAGGCCAGCGTCCACGATCACGTCGAACTCGGCGGGCAATGCGGGCAGGGTTCGGACGTCCGTCGGGAGCGGGCCGCGACGGTGGGGCACGGACCCTCCTCATGGGTCGCGCGATGCCGCCTGCGATCCGCTCCCGGCGTCGTCGTTTCCGCGCACCGCGGGCGGCGGATCGGTCTTCCGCGGCTCATTCGGTTCCAGGCCGGGTCTCCCCGAACCCCTCGTGAGCCACGTTACCCTACGGCGTCTGCCCCGGTGCGGATGCCGGACGTTACGATCGTGTGAACGGCCTGTCAACCTGACTTATCCACGAAACCCGAAACCGTCCACAGCTTCGTGGATAACCCGGACGGTCCGGCCGCAGAGACCGTCACGCTCCGATCCTGGCGGCAGCGAATTCTCCCGAATGCCGGTTTTCGCCTTCCGAATGTGCCGGCTTCGACCGAGCCCGGTCAGGCGAGCGTCGGTGAGTCCGGCCTGCTGGCGGCGCCCTCGATGACCCCAAGCCGGAAGGTGCGAGGCCGGGAGCCCGGCGGCCCGACGAGCCGCGGCCTGCCCGGCTCGCCCTCGGTCGGCGCCGGCGTTTCCTCCGGGCCGGGCGCAACGAGTTGGCGCGTCGGCAGGGCCCGGGGCGTCGGCAGGGCCCGGGGCGTCGGCAGCGGTGAGGTGAACCTGCCGGCCGTCTGGATGGCCTGCAGGACGGCGCGTTCCTCCAGCCGGACCTCCTCGAAGGCCACGGCGCGGCCGAGGATCGAAGCCAGGCTGACGTCATCGACCGGAACGGGACCCGGCAGGGCGAGGATGAACGTCGTGCCGGAGCCGGTGACCGACACCACGTCGAGGTCGCCGTCCATCGCCCGGGCGAGATCGCGGGCGATCGGCAGGCCCAGGCCGGTGCCGGTGACCCGCTCCTTGTCCCCGGCTCGGTAGAAGCGCTCGAAGATCCGGCCGCGATCGTCATGGGCGATGCCCGGCCCGTCGTCGCGAACGGCGACGAGCGCCACCGGCCCATCGAACCAGCCGGCGAGCTCGACGGCACCACCGCGAGCCGTGAACTTCAGGGCGTTCCCGATCAGGTTGCCCAGGATCTGCTCGACCCGGCGGCGATCGCCTGTTGCCGACCGCAGGCGCGGGGGCAGGTCGACTCGCAGCGCGATGCCGCGATCCATGGCGATCGGCGCCACCTGGTCGATGACCCGGCTGCCCACCTCGTGGACCGAGATCGGTCGGAGCTCCAGGCTCAGGGTGCCGGCCTCGAGCCGCGACAGCTCGAGCAGGTCGCCGACGAGCTCGCCCATGGATCCGACGATGCCGTGGCTGCGCTCGAGGAACTCACGCGCGACCTCCGGATCGGCCACCCGACCGGCCAGCATCAGCTCCAGGTAGCCATTCAGCCCGGTGAGCGGCGTCCGCAGCTCGTGGGCGACGGTCGAGACGAAGGTGGTCCGCTCGGCCTCCCGAGCGCGGAGCTCGACGAGCTCACGCTCGATCGCGAGCTGTCCGCTCACGAGGGCCAGAGCCACCGCCGCGTGGCGCGCCAGGTTCGGCGGCAGACGCTTGCCGACCGACGCCGCGTCGTCCGGCGAGGCGAAGTCGAAGCCGAGGGCGACCGATCCCGCCTCCGGAATCTCGAGGCAGGCGAAATGCGCGACGGCATCGGGCTGGCCTGCCGATTCGCGGCTCGCCGCCCGGGCGTCGATTCCGAGATACGGCCAGGGCGCGCCAGCGGCCGCCAGCAGCGCGTCCGCGACGACGCTCGACGGCTCGTCGGGGAGGTGCACGGCGAACGAGATCGGTGCAGCCGGCGCGGCGGCTCGTTCCGGCCGGGGTCGAGGCGCCTGGGCGTCCAGCCAGGCAGCTAGCGACTGGGCCGCGCTCGCGTCCTCGCCCTCGACGAGGGAGACCGCCACCCGCCGCTCGAGCCCTCCTGCCAGGACCGCCGCGCGGCGGGCACCCACGGTCCGGGCGAGCAGGGCCAGCAGCCCCGCCAGCCGCTCCTCGGCGGGCAGATCGGCCGCCAGCACGTCGAGGCAATGCGCAAGAAGCTCGGCCTCGTCCTGCGCGGCCCGATCGACCGCGCGGCGGTAGCCGGTCCGCCGCTCGACGATCGGCGGCGGTGCGGCGATGGCCGGCGCCCTGATCGGCAGCTGCGGCGGGCGATGATCGGTCACGCACGCGATGGTGCGCGAATGCAGCGTTTTGTGGGTATCCCCCGACCGGCTGCGGCACGCTCACCGTTGGTACGGGGCGAGGCCGCGCGGATCAGCCGGAGCGTCCGCTCGCGCGGATCAGCCGGAACGTCCGCTCGCGCGGATCGGCCGGCCCAGCGTCCGCCGAACGACGTCCATGACCTCGTCGACGTAGGCATCGGCCTCGCCGCGCTCGGCAGCCGTTCGAACGCAACCCTGGACGTGATCCTCGAGCACCAGGATGGACAGGGCGTCCACCGCTGCCCGCAGTGCGGCCGTCTGCTGGAGGATGTCCACGCAGTACTCGTCACGCTCGATCATGCGGGCAATTCCCCGGACCTGACCCTCCATGCGCGAGAGGCGCCGGCGCAGCTGGGCCTTGTCCTTGGAGTACGAGTGGCGGAAGTCGTTGCCCGGTGGCTGAGCCCTCGAGCGTCCATCCGGCGTGGTCATCCGCGGCATGATACCCCCAGGGGGTATGCAAATTCAAGGAGACCGGGATGGGGCCGAGACCCGCTACACTGCATGCCGATGGAGCCACGCCCGCCTCGATCGCCTGCCTCGCCGAACGAGCGACGCATGGCCCGGCCCGGGGCGGCTCCGTCGGGCGGATCCCGTCGATCGACCCTTCCGCCGCCGTCCGAACCTTCCGCCGTTGCACCGGCCACGGCCTTCGCCCACGCCAGCGAGGCGGAGTTCGCCCGCATCCTGGACTTCTACGGGGTTCGCTGGGAGTACGAGCCGCACACGTTCCCCATCCTCTGGAACCTGGATGGTGGCGTCGCCGAGAGCTTCTCGCCGGACTTCTGGCTGCCTGACGTCGAGCTGTACGTGGAGCTGACAACGCTGAGGCAGAGCCTCGTCCGCAAGAAGAATCGGAAGCTGCGCCGGCTCCGGGAGCTGTATCCGGACGTCCGCGTCAAGCTGTTCTACGGACGCGATTTCCGGGCGCTGATGCTCAAGTACGGCAAGCTGGGCCTGGTCGAGGGGCTGAGCGGCGCCCTTGGCCAGTCCACCCTCGTGCGACCGCCCGAAGCCATCGTCGAGGAGCCGCTCGAGGAGCCGGCCGTCGATCCCGCCGCAGCAGTCGTGTTGGCCGCGGCCCAGGCGGCCGCCGAGGTCGTGGCCCCCGGCCAGGCACCCATCGACGCGCCGGTGCCCTCCGCCGCAACCCTGGCGACGGAGGTCGCGCTGCCCACGGCGCCGGCGTCCCGGTCGGCTCGCCGCCGACGCCGCCGGCGAGCTGCGGCTCAGCTGGGTCGACGAGCCCATCTCGAGGAGCCACCAAGCCAGCCGGTGAACCGCCACGATCCCGTGATTCGCCGGTGATTCGCCGGTGATTCGCCGACCTGCCTGCGATGAGCCTCACGATCCGGTGAGGCGCGCGTGAGCCACGCCGTCGATCTCCAGGCCGACGTCGCCGACGTGCTCCTGTCGGAAGGGCGCATCCGGGAGCGCGTGATCGAGCTGGGACGCCAGATCAGCCACGACTATGCTGGCCAGCGGCTCACCCTGGTCAGCGTCCTGAAGGGCTCCCTGCCGTTCATGGCCGACCTGATGCGGGAGATCGACATTCCGTTGCGGATCGACCTCATGGAGGTGAGCTCCTACGGCGGCGCATCCACCGAGTCGTCCGGGCTCGTCCGGATCCTCAAGGACCTGTCGGCATCCATCGCCGGCGAACAGGTCCTGCTCGTCGAGGACATCATCGACACGGGCCTGACCCTGAACTACCTGGTTCGCTACCTCCGCGGCAAGAATCCCGCCTCGCTCCGCATCTGCACCCTCCTCGACAAGCCCGCCCGGCGCCTGGTGGACATCCCGGTCGACTACACGGGTTTCACGATCCCGGATCAGTTCGTCGTGGGCTACGGCCTCGACTACGGCGAGCTGTACCGCAACCTGCGCTTCGTGGGCGTCCTGCGCCCCGAGGTCTACAGCGTCGCCGAGTAGCGATGCATCGCCGACCGCTCGGCCGCGGCAGGCGGCTCGCCGCTGCCTCCGCGGTCATCCTGCTCGTCGGCAGCCTCCTGCCCTGGTGGACGGTGGGCGGTACGGACGGCCTGCCCCCGATCAGCGGCAACGCCTTCGAGGCGAGCGGCATCGTCGTCTTCCTGGCCGCCCTGGCCACGCTGGCCCTCGTGACGCTGCCGTTCGCCAGCGAACGGCCGGTCGCCCTCGATCGCTGGCCGGCCTACCTCATCGTCCTTGGCCTGGCGGTGATCGGCTACGTGCTGCGCGTCGCCGGCCTCATCCTGGAGGGACCCCTGGCGTCGCTGCGGCCCGATCGGGCGCCGGGCCTGTACATCGTGGCGATTGGCCTGGCCGGGCTGGCCCGGGCGGCGTTCGAGATCAACCAGGAGCCCGAACCTCGCTGAGCGCGGTCGTCCCGGCCCGTCGACTCAGCCGGGCGTCGACTCAGCCGGCGTCGCCACGGGCGGGCGTGGAGGAGTGATGATGACCTCGACCTTCCACCACCGCTGGAAGCCTTCTCCGTCGGTCATCTCGAAGACGTAGACGCCGGCCGGCCACGACTCGATGGCTCCCAGGCCACGAATGGGAGGGGCACCCGCCACAGAAGGCGCAGCGTACAGGGCCCCCAGGACCGTGGCCTGGGCGGGAAAGACCCGCTGAAGGCGAACGGGTACGGCCACCTGGCCATCCGGCGTGATCCGCCAGACGCTGATGGTCCCAATGCCCGGCGGCCGGTCGGGCCCTTGCCACGGCGCGCAGTAGCCCAGCAGCGGGACCTGCTGGGAGGTCACCGGGACCAGCGGGATGGTCGGATCCAGCGGCCCGGACGCCTCGCGCGCGGGAGTCAGGCTCTTCCATGACCGGACGTTCCCGCCGGACCAGAGCTCATGCGCGAAGACCCGCCAGCCAGACGGCTGTGGGCAATGGCGCTCGAGATCCACGAGCGGATCCTGGGTCGGCGACGGCGATGGCGCCGCGCCGTCCGAGGCCGCCGCCTGGCCGCGTCCGCCGACGCCCCGGCTCCCTGTGGTTTCGAAGCCGGGAATGGCCCCCCACGGCTTGAGGATCGCCAGCACGAGGAAGACGGCCGCGGCGGCGAGGGCCACGCCGGGTCCCCGTCCCGGCCCCGCGATGCGCGTGAGCTGCGAAGGGCCAGAACTGTCCATCGTTTCGGGTGCTCGAGGCTGGAATCGCGACATCTGTCGCGCGCAGAGTCTACGCCCGGGTCATCGATGGGGCCTCGGGCGATCGCCCGGCCTCAGATCTCGCCGAGATAGGCCTTGCGGACGGTCTCGTTCGCTCGAAGCTCGGCAGCCGTGCCGGAGAGGACGACCTGGCCCGTCTGGAGGACATAGCCGCGATGGGCGACGTTCAGGGCCTGGAGCGCGTTCTGCTCGACCAGGAGGATCGTCGTGCCCTGCTCGTTGATCTCCTTGATGATCGCGAAGATCTGCTGAACCAGGATCGGGGCGAGCCCCAGGGACGGCTCGTCGAGGAGGAGCACCCGGGGCCGGGACATGAGCGCTCGGCCGATCGCAAGCATCTGCTGCTCGCCGCCGGACAGCGTGCCGCCCTGCTGGTTCGTCCGCTCGCGGAGCCGCGGGAAGAGGGTCATCACCCGCTCCGTGTCGCCGGCGATCTCGGCCGGCTTGCGGGTGAAGCCGCCCATCTGCAGGTTCTCCAGGACCGTCAGGCGCGAAAAGATTCGCCGGCCTTCGGGTGCATGGCCGATTCCGTCGCGGACGAGGTCGTGGACGGCGCGACGCGAGATGTCACGGCCTTCAAAGGTCACCCGGCCTTCACGTGGATGGAGGAGGCCGCAGACCGTCTTCAGCGTCGTGGTCTTGCCGGCGCCGTTCGCCCCGATCAGCGTCACGACCTCGCCGCGATCGACCTCGATCGAGACGCCCTGGAGCGCGTGGATGTGGCCGTAGTAGGTATGGACGTCTTGGAGGACCAGGATGGCCTCGCCGCGGGCACCGTTGCCGCCCGTGGTTGGCGCGGCAGCCGTCGTCTCGGTCATGCGGCCGGCGCTCCCAGGTAGGCCTCGATGACCTTCGGGTCGCGCCGGACCTCGTCCGGCGTGCCCTCGGCGATGCGCTCGCCGTGATCGAGCACGGTGACCCGATCGCTGATGCCCATGACCACCTTCATGTCGTGCTCGATGAGCAGCACCGTCAGGCCGAGCTCCGATCTGAGCTTGTTGATGAGCTTCATCATGTCCGCCGTCTCGCGCGGATTCATCCCGGCCGTCGGCTCGTCGAGCAGCAGCAGAGCCGGCTCGCTGCCGAGCGCCCGGGCCACCTCCAGCCGGCGCTGGTCGCCATAGGGCAGGTTCTTGGCGAGCTCACCGCCCACGCCCTTGAGCCCGACCAGGGCGAGCAGTTCGCTTGCGCGTACGCGCGAGGTCTCCTCCTCGCGCCGGTTGCGGGGCGTGGAGAACATCGCATCGAGCAGGTTGGCCTTGAGCTTGGTGTGCATCCCGACGAGCACGTTCTCGATGGCCGTCATGTTCTGGAACAGGCGGATGTTCTGGAACGTCCGGCCGATGCCGGACCTGACGACGTCGTTGGGACGCGCGCTCCGGAAGATCCCGACCCGCCGCAGGAGTCTGGTGTACCACTCGGGCCGGACGATCGCCGACAGGAGCATCGCGATGAGCGCGATGAGCGTGACGAAGGCGCCGACGAAGGCGAGCGTCTCGCTCTTGGTCACATACACCGCCAGGCTCGTCAGGACCCCGGCGACGACCGCCGGCCCAACCCACAGGAATGGCTCGAGCCAGGGCCGAATCGGCCGCGCGATCATCCGCTGTCCGCGGACCGCGATGCTGCCCGACGTGGGATCGTAGATGCCGGCGATGATGTTGAAGAACGTCGTCTTGCCGGCGCCGTTCGGCCCGATGAGGCTGACGATGGATCCCTCCGGGATGTCGAAATCGATCTGGTGCACGGCCACCAGGCCGCCGAACCGCTTGGTCACCTTGCGGGCCGACAGGATGAGCGGGGAATCGGGCGTGGCTGTCATGAGATGGACTCGTCCAGCGCGGCCACGGCCTCGATCTCCGATTCGGCCGCGTCCGCGACGTGGAGCTCACGCCGCCGACGTTGGCTGGGGAACAACCCTTCGGGTCTGAACAGCATCATGAACACCAGGGCGAGTCCGTACAGCAGGAACTGGTACTGGACGAAGTTGATGTCTTCGAGGATCGGGACATGCAGCCCTTCGAAGAGTGAGTTCAGCTGCTTGAGGAAGACGACCTGAATCGTGTAGATGACGAAGGCCCCCAGGGCGACCCCCCAGATGTTGCCCATCCCACCGAGGACGACCATCGCCAGGATCGAGAACGACACGGTCGAGAGGAACTGGTCCGGGCTCACCAGGGTGAGCTTGGAGGCGTTGAAGACGCCGGCGAAACCGGCGGTCGAGGCGCCGAGGGCGAACGCCAGGAGCTTCGTGGTGACCGTGTTGAGACCGTTGCTGGCGGCTGCCAGCTCGTCCTCGCGGATGGCCATCCAGGCCCGTCCGATGCGCGACTCCTGGAGTCGATAGACGAACACGATGGTCACCGTGACGATCATCAGGATCAGGACATAGAACGGCCACGGATTGAGGAGGGTGAACTCGACGAACGGTATGTCCGGCTTGTAGATGCCGCCGATGCCGTTCGTGCCCTCGGTGTACTTCTCGGCGTTGAGGAAGACGATCGGGACGATCTCACCGAAGCCCAGCGTCACGATGGCCAGGTAATCGCCACGCAGTCGGAGGGTGGGAGCGCCGAGGAGGACCCCGAAGGTGGCGGCGACGAGGGCGCCGATGAGGAGCATCAGGATGAACGGGGCGTGGTTGCCGGAGAAGGGCGACGCGCCGTAGGCGTAGGCATAGGCGCCGATCGCGAAGAACGCCGCGTATCCCAGGTCCAGCAGGCCCGCCAGCCCGACGACGATGTTCAGTCCAAGCGCGAGCAGGACGAACACCCCCGCGTTGGAGAAGCCGTTCAGCCAGACGCTCTGACCCTGGAAGAAGCTCAACGGGGGAACGAGCGCCAACAGCGGCAGGACGGCGCCGACAAGGGCCATCCCGAAGATGATCGTGATCGATCGGTGCTCGCCCGCGTATCGCCCCAACCCCTCGCGCGCCGCGCCAAGCCCTGACCGGCGATTGTTGGCAACGCGCCCGCTCATGCCCGCTCTCCCAGCTGCTGGCCGAGGATGCCGGCCGGCCGGAACACGAGGACGACGATGAGGACGACGAAGACGATCGCCTGCGACCAGCGCTGCTGGCCGTTGGCGCCGGCGAACACCTCGATGAAGGCGATGATGAACCCGCCGATGGCGGCCCCGGTCAGGTTGCCGATCCCGCCCAGGACAGCCGCGGTGAATGCCTTGAGCCCGGCGTTGAAGCCCAGGTCGAACCGGACGAAGCCGAAGTACTGGCTATGGAAGACGCCGGCCGCGCCGGCCAGCGCCCCACCGATGAGGAACGTCATCGCGATCGTCGTATTGAGGTCGACGCCCATGAGCTGCGCGGCCTGCTGATCCTGGGCGGTCGCCCGCATCGCCCGGCCCAGCCGGGTCCTGCTCACGAACAGCTGGAGTCCGGACATGAGGATCAGGGACGCGACCAGGATGAACAGGTTCAGGTAGCCGATCGACGCGCCGATGAGATCGAAATGGACGTTCGGGAAGATCTGGGGGACCTTGCGGTCGCCGGTCCCGACCAGGATCTGCATGATGTTCTGGAGGATGAGCGAAACGCCGATGGCCGTGATGAGCGGAGCGAGTCGTGGAGCGTGGCGGAGGGGCCGGTAGGCGAATCGCTCGATCGTCACGTTGACGATAGCCATCACCGTCATGGCCACGACGAACGTCGCCAGCAGCAGTCCGCCGAGCAGGAGGGGGTTCGTCACGGCGGAGCCACTCTGGCCCATCGGACCGGCCAGGAAGTACAGCGCCACGAACGCGCCGACCATGAACACGTCGCCGTGGGCGAAGTTGATGAGCTCGATGATCCCGTAGACCATCGTGTAGCCCAGCGCGACCAGGGCGTAGATGGCGCCGAGGGTCAGGGCGTTGGCGACCTGTTGAGCCGCGACGGGGGCACCGCCGGGCAGAATGAGCGCGAGCACCGCGAAATAGCCCAAAACAGCCAGCAGGCTGGCGCCGACGAGGGTCAGCGCCGAGCGCATCCGGCCCGACCCAGCCGGCGAACCCGATGTAGCGGCAGTCGTCACGAGCGGCCCTCTCGATGCTGTTTACCGACCGAGGATGAGACGCGGAGGCCGGGGAACCACGCTGATCCCCCGGCCTCCTGTGCTGTGCCGGTGCCCGGTAACGTGACCGGTTGGCGAAGGAATTACTTGGCGAAGTCGAGCTGCTCCTTGAAGGCCCAGTCCTTTGTGGCCGGGTCATAGGTGTAGAACGAGATGATCTTCTGGCTCGTGTCGCCATTGCTGTCGAACTTGATGTCGCCGATGACGGTCTTGTACGACACGGAGGTGTCGACAGCGGCCGCCCGGACCTTCTCGCGAAGCTCCTTCATGCTGGCGCCTTCGCCCGCCCGCTTGATCGCGTCGAGCACGACCTGCGCGCATGCATACGCCGTGGCGGCGTAGCCCGTCGGGGCCTTGCCGTATTCGGCATTGAACTTCTTCTCAAAATCGGCCCGGCCGGGGAAGTCGCCGACGGCGGCCGCCGTGGCGATCGCGTTCTTCGCGTCGTCACCGGTCAGGTTGAGGAACGAGTCCTTCGTCGCGGCCGAGCCATCGAAGATGCCGTCGGGACCCACGTACGGGACGTCGAGGCCGGCCTGGATGGCGGCCTTGAGGATGCGCGCCCCGCCCGTCGCGGTGACGCCGCCGAAGTAGATCGCCTCGGGGTTCTTGGCCTTCGCGGCGGTCAGGATGGCGCTGTAGTCGGTCGTCGTCTTGGGCACGCCGTCGCGAGCCACGACCGTGCCGCCGTTGGCTTCGAGGTACTTCTGGAAGTTGTCGGCGATGACCTTACCGAACGTCTCGGTGTCGTCGATGATGTAGACGTTCTTCTTCTTGAGATTCTCCAGGATGTACTTCGCCGCGGCGGGACCCTGGTTGTCGTCCGTCGTCACCACCCGGATGTAGTTGATCTTGTCGGGATGCGCCTTGCGGATCTCGAGAGCGCCGAACTCCGGCTTGGTCAGGCCCTCGTTCGTGTTGGCCGGCGAGCACTGCAGCAGTCCGGCCTCGTTCGAGATCGGGATCTGCACCTTGGCGACGCTCGAGTTGAGCGGGCCGATGACGGCCATGACGTTTTCGAGAGCAACGATCGCCTGCATGTTCTGGGCGCCCGTCTGCGGATCGTGCGCACCGTCCTTGGCGTCGTCGAAGATCGCCGAGTTGGGAATCTCGATCTTGTAGGAACCCGCGACGCCCCCGGCGTCCTTCACGGCGAGCTTGATGCCGTTGATCATGGGTTCGGACGATGCGAGGTCCGATCCCTGCTGGGGCAGCTCGATCGCGATGTTGACCGTGCCCTTCGTGGCGACACCGCCACTGCCGGGAGCCGTGCTGGCCCCCTGGCTGCAGGCGCCGAGCACCAGGGACGCACCCACGGCGAGCGCGCCGAGCTTGGTGACCTTCATGAACAAACTCCTCCTCTAGCCCATCGACCGGGTCACCGGCCGACGCCGGGTCGGCGACCGGCGCAGATGCACGGGTACGGAACCGGCCCACCATCGGCGCCCTTCGCCATCAGTTGCCGACGAGGCCGCTCAATCTGGTCTCGGCCGTTCGTCGGGGAATGGCGGCGGTGCGTGACGAGAGCGTCGCGGATATCCGTAGCCCGGGCGGCACGCAGGTAGCCGCCGAAGCGATGCCGTATATTAGCCACGGGCCAGCCGATTGCAACACCGGTCGGCGAGGATCCGGCGCGTGGCGAACGGGCTCCATACAGGAGGACGGTCGCAGCGCTGAGCGGTCCCTCGCACCGGCGCCCGATCCAGCGGATCCGGTGACTCAATGGCTTCGGCGGCCACCACCTCATGAGGGTGCACCTTCGGCGTGGAGTATTTGGTCAGAACGGCCCGCATCACCGATATCGAGCGTCTCGCGCAACTGTGCGAGGTGAGCCCGCGCGCCGCGGACGGTTCGAGCCCGATGGATGCGGCCTCTCTGCTGCGCCAGCTGGTCTATCTGCCTCAGGCGAGCGTCTTCGTCGCGGAAGCGCGGCGTGAGGTCGTCGGTGGCGCGATCCTCGCGCTCCGGCCCTCCGTCCGGGCCGGCGGCTACGTGGGGACCGTCGACCTGCTGGTGGTGGACCCGGCACACGACGCCGACCGGGTGACCGACGCGCTGCTGGAGGAGGTCCTCCGGTCGGCGCACAACAAGGCCTGTTCCGCCGTGGAGGCGGTTCGGCCCGACGATCCCGCGGAGCGGACCCGCTGGGAGCGCCAGGGATTCACCGAAGCCGGTCCGCGCATTGCACGATCCGTGGCCGCGGCGCGCGTCGCTGCCGGCCGCAACTGAACAATCCGGTCGCCGAGCAGCGCAGCGCGCCGGCCACCGACACGACATCAAGGAGTCATCGTGGGTAAGAACGTCGCCGTCTTCGTGGACGTGGCGAACATCTTCTATGCGGCCAAGGCCGCCGGCGTGGACATCGATTACGTCACGCTCCTCAAGTCGGCCGTTTCCGGCCGCGACTTCGTACGCGCCTATGCGTACACGGGCCTCGATCCCGACAACGAGAACCAGCGCAACTTCCATTCCTTCCTGGCCCGCCACGGCTACCGGGTCGTCAGCAAGGACATCCGCAAGTACGGCGACGGCAAGGTGAAGGCGAACCTCGACATCGAGCTCGTAGTCGACCTCATGAAGACGGCCCGGAACCTGGACGTGGCGATCATCGTCTCGGGCGACGGCGACTTCGCGCCGGCCATCCGGGCTGTTCAGGAGATGGGCGTCCGCTGCGAAGTCATCAGCTTCCGTGGCAACACCTCGTCCGATCTCATGGACGTGGCCGACCTGTTCACGGACATCACCCAGATCGCGCGCGTCGAGAAGGGCTCGTCGAGATCCGGCCGTCGCGTAGCCGGCGACGAGGCCGATCTGTCCATGACGGAGGTTCCCGACAAGCAGACCGAGGGGACCGGTCGAGGGCGAGGCCGAACGGGCCGCGGACGGGGACGGGTAGGCGAGGCCGAGCCGGTTGCCGCCACTGCCCGGACCGGCCGGGGCCGTGGCCGGGCCGTGGCGGCAGAGCCGGAGCCACTGGCCGCAGCCAGTGGCTCGCTGATCGCGCTGCCGGGCGAGAAGCTGTCCAGGGTTCGGCCGGCACAGGTCGCGGCGGAGCCCGACGAGGACGAGCTGGCAGGGGCCGAGGAGCTCGAGCCGACCGGCGAGCCGCCGCTCATCGCCGAGGGCGAGGAGGCCGACGACGGCCGGCGCCGGCGGCGCCGGCGCGGCGGTCGCGGACGGGGCCGGGGCCGCGGCCGCGACGAGCAGCCCGAGGCGGTGACCGACGCTCTTCCGGCTGCCGAGCCCGACCTGCTCGACGACCAGGTCGAGGAGCCGGCACCGGCGCGACGTTCGCCTCGGCCGGCCGCGTTCGGGTCCGTCTGGGACACGCAGATGGGCGTCCCGCGCCAGCCGACGAGCCGCGCCCCACTGCCACCGGAGGAAGAATTCGACGACGAGCCGGCGATCCCGGAGTACCTGATCGCCGAAAGGCGCGGCATGACCAGGGGCCCAGCCGGGGGACCCGTGGGCGGCCGCGGCGGCCGAGCCAGGAGCGGCTACTCGGCGGCCGTCGACCGCGAACGATACGGGCGCGGTGGCGGCGGCGGCATCAACCGCTACCCAGACGTGAGCGGGCGGACCGGTGGCCCGCCGCGAAGTGGTCGCGATGGCGGCCGCCGGGAGGAGCGCTACGGCCGGCCCGCCGACCGAGACGATCGGGTCGAGCGACCGGATCGTGGCCGCGGTCGCGGTCCTCAGGTGGGTGGCGGCGCGCCGCGACCCGGAGAGCAATGGAGCGAGGTGCCGCCGGAGCTCGAGGCGCTCCTGCGCGCCCAGTTGGCCGCCAAGGGTGGTCCAGGCGGTGGCCCGGCTGGCAGCGCCGCCGGTCGCCCGGCGGGCCGACGCCTGGGACGGCCCAGGGCCGACGCTTCCGCCGCCCCGCAAGCCAGAACGGCGCTGCCGTCGGCGGCCGCCGTTACAGAGCCGGCCGCCGACGCGACGCCCAAGCGACGGCCGGGCCGGCCGCGCAAGACCGCCGAGAGCCCAACGGCGGCGAGCGAGTCGCCCGTCGTGGCAGCGCCGGTGTCGACGACCCGCCGCCGGACCGCCCGCAGCACGACGGCAGCGGCCAGTGCAACCGAGACGTCGGCGGGTGGGGTGGCCGAGGGGGCCGACGACGCTCCGCCCAAGCGACGCGCCGCCCGGCCGCGAACCGCGGCACCGGCCTCAGCGACAGACGCCAAGACGGCGACCGAAGAATCGTCGGGCGGCACGGCCACCGCACCCAAGCGCCGAACGACCCGCAAGTCGACGGTGACCACCTCAGAGGCCTGACCGGTTCCTCGTGAGCGGACCGTTCACCCGGGGCCAGCCGGCGGCACTGGCGGCGATCCGGCCGATGATCGAGGGGCGTTCGCCGCACGCGGTCCTGCTCGCCGGCCCGCCGTCGGTCGGCAAGACGACGCTCGCCCTGGACCTCGCGGCCGGGTTGCTCTGCCTCGCGCAGGTAGCGGCCGATCGGCCCTGTAGAACCTGCCGGGGCTGCCGGCTGGTGTCCAGCGGCAATCATCCGGATCTCCACCGACTCGCTCCCGAGGGTCCGGGCGACCAGGTCCGGATCGACGCCATCAGGGCCCTCGTCGCCGAGCTCGCCCTCCTGCCTGTCGAAGGTGGCGCGCGGGTGGCCGTCGTCGAGCGAGCGCATCGCATGAACGAGGACGCCCAGAACGCCCTCCTCAAGACGCTCGAAGAACCGCCCGGCGGCGTCGTCATCGTGCTATGCGCAGACGATGAGGACCGCCTGCTGCCGACCATCCGGTCGCGGTGTGCCCGCCTCCGCCTGGGCACCGTCGGCGCCCGCCAGATCGAGGCGTGGCTGGCCGAGCGGGGCGTGGTCGACCCGCCCGCGGCGGCTCGCGTGGCCCGACTCGCGGGTGGCCGTCCCGGCCTGGCGCTGGCCTATGCCCTCGCGCCGGACGGGGTTGCCGCCCGGGCCGAGATGGACCGTTCACTGCTCGACCTGCTGGCTCTTCGGCCGTATCGGCGGCTGGCCGCCGTGAAAGCCCTGCTCGGCCGGGCGCGCGACCTGTCGGATGCGATCGCTCGGGCAGGTGCTCCAACCGTGGAGCCGCCGGATCGCGAGGCGGCCCGCCTCGCCTCACGCCTCTCCTCACGCCGGGCGTCGATCCCCTCGAGCCGGCGCAGTTCGGCCGCGACGCCCGAGGCGCTCCCCGAGGCGACGCCCGGGCCGACGACCGGGAGAGGCGCCATTCCGGACACGGCTCCGGACGCCGATGTCCAGCCCAGCGGGGGGACGGCACCGGAGCCGGCCGGGGATGTCGCGGAGCCGGCCGGTCGTGCCAGTCCGATCGAGCGGCGGCGCGCTGCGGCGCAGCTCGTCGACGTCTGGCGGGAGCTGGCGATCGACCTCGAGCGGGTCCGGCTCGGCGACGACGGCCGCCTCCACGACCCCGGACTCCTGGAGGAGATGCGATCGGCGGCCGACCGAGCGCCGGACGGCTCGCTCGCCCGGTTCATCGCCCGTCTGGCACGGATCGGCGAGGCAATCGACGGCAATGCCAGTCCGGAGCTGGCGGTGGACGTGCTGGCGCTCGCATGGCCGCGGATCGAGCCGGCCGGCCCATGACCGACGACGCGGCCTTCCCGGACGCCGCCGTCCGCCTGGACGCCGTCGTCCGCGGTCGGGTCCAGGGCGTGGGGTTCCGCTATTTTGTGATTGCCGAAGCGGAGGACCTGGGCGTGGCGGGCTGGGTGGCCAACGAACCCGATGGATCGGTTCGCTGCGTCGCGGAAGGCCCTCGAGGGCGGCTCGAGACACTCCTCGGGCTCCTCCGTGATGGGCCGCGTGGGGCATGGGTGGACGATGTCGAAGCCAGCTGGGGACCGGCGGCGGGCAACCTTGACCGGTTCACCGTCAGGTCGGGCGGACATCGCGGCGACTGATCGCGTGGCCCCATCGGATCGCCCGGACGGGACCACTTCGCTATGGCGTCCCCGACCCGCTCATTCGACGCTGCCCCGGTGGTGCCCCCGACCTCCCCCTCACAGGACCTGCCCGCGCTGTACCGAGCCGTTCTCGACGGCGTCGCCGCACTCGAGGGGCGCGGCGAGCGGGTGACTGCGGCAGCGATCCGGCGGGAGGCCATCGCCGCCTACTCGGCCGCCTGGGACGATCGCCACCGCGCGGTCCTGAGCAGCCTGGTCGGCCGCGTTCGCCGGGAGCTGGAGCGGGCGCCCGACCGGGTCCATCCCGCAACCGCGCGGAATCGGCGCCGCCGACTCGAGATCCGCTCGCGCTGACGCCGCCTGCCTGACCTGACCCATCGGTCTTCCGGTCTCCGGCGCAGGACATCCATCGGCGAGGCTCGCCCGTCCGATTCGAGTACGCTGGCCGCGGTGAGTGCGACCGTTGCGGAGCTGTTGGATCGGGCCCTGTCCGCCCTCGACGCGCTCGGCTCGCTGGGCGAGGAGATCGAGGAAGAATGGTCGTTCGTGACCGACCTGGTCGCCGCCCAGGGCGAACGGCTCGGCGCCATCGCGGACCTGCGGGGACTCGAGGCCGCCTCGCCCGTGGCCGTCTCGGCCATCGACAGCGCGGTGGAGGAGGCGCGACTGATCGGCGACCCACACCGCGCCATCGACTGGCTGTCGACCTTCCCGGATCTCGTGGCGCTCGCCCTGGGCGAGCCGCCCGGCGGCGCCTGACCGTGCGCTTCCAGGACGCGGCGCCCGATGCTCGAGCGATCGTCTATGCCGGGATCCAGGCAGATCCGCTCGTCGATCGTATGGCCGGGCTCCTCGAGACTGCCTCCACGGCCCAGCTCGTGTTGGCCCGGGCCGTGATGAATGGCGAGCGAACCGATCCGGATACGTGGCGGACCATGGTGCCGGCGTGCTTTCCGGACGCCCGATCGGAGGCCATCCTGGAGGCTTCGCTGCAGGTCGCGGGGCGCGGCGAGCAGGTGCGGAGCCAGTTCCGCGGCGCGATCGTGGAGGCCCTGACCGAGCGCCTGGTGCGGCATCGCGCTGCATCCGCGGGTGCGGTTCGACGGGAACGTCGGGTCCTGTTCGACGGCGTGCGCGCCGAGATCCATCCTTATGACGTCACCGTCGAGGCGGCCGGCGGCGCCGAGGCCTACGACTGCAAGTGGGGGGCGAGGGGCATCAACGCCGACGTCCTCCATCAGCTCGACGACGCCCGTCAGCACGCCGCGGACGAAGAGGAGTCGCTGCTGGTCGGCCTGGTCGTGTTCGATACCCGCCTGGCCTGCATCGTCCGGCTCGAGGGGATGACGGCGCCCCACCAGGCGACCCGCCTGATCACGATCGAGACGCTGGCCGGGCTGGCCCGGGCTCGACCGTGACCGCCGGGCACGACTTGCCGGTTGGCACGGCTCCGGCGACCGCGGTCGTCCCCTACCGAGCCCGCTTCGACGAGTGCGGAGCTGACGCGACCCTGCGCGCCTCGGCCCTGCTGCGGTGGGCCCAGGACATCGCCTGGATCCATTCCGAGCGACTCGGCTTCGGGCGCGAGTGGTATGCGTCTCGCCGGCTGGCCTGGGTCGTGCGTGGGCTGGTGCTCAACGTGGCGGCGCCGATCCCGATGGGTGAGACCGCGGAGGTCACGACCAGGGTCGTCGGGTTCCGGCGGGTCATGGCCCGGCGTCGGACGGAGATCCGATCCGCCGACGGTCGCCTGGCCGCGCAGGCGGACACCGACTGGGTGATGACCGACACCGCTCGCGGGATGCCGATGCGGGTCCCCGCCCAGTTTCCGGCGCTGTTCTCCGCGATGGCGGACGGCTTCCAGGCGACCCGCGTCGATCCCGAGGCATCGCCCACCACGGCCACACGGCGGAGCTTCTCGGTTCGGCCTCACGAGCTCGACCCGATGGCCCACGCCAACAACGCGGTCTATGTCGACTGGCTGGAGGAGACGCTGCTGGCCGGTGACATGGGCGAGGTTCTGACTGCGCTGCCCCGGACGTACCGCCTGGAGTACCTGTTGCCGGCGGCGGCAGGCGGCGTGCTCGTGGACTCGGCATGGAGGACATCGGCCGGGGTCACCCGGTACCTGCTGGTGGACGAGGGCGGCCGCGGACTCCTCAGGGCCGAGGTCGGTCCCGGCTGAGCTGCTGCCCGCCCGGAGCCGTCGGCTTCGTCATCCGACGGCTGCCGTCCCTGCCTTGACGGACTGGAAGCGCGCCGCCATCGTGACCGCGCCCACAGCTGCCGCGCCGGGGGCTGGCCGCAGAGGGCCGTCGAGTGGGTTCCGTCGGAGGGGCTGCCAGTGGGACTCTACGGGCTGAAGCCGGCCTCGCAACGTCTGGTTCGACCGATCGAGGACCTGCTCGTCGCCCGTGGCGTGAGCCCGGACGCAATCACCGGCGCCGCGGTCGTCGCGGCCGCCGCCGGTGGAAGCTGCCTCGCCCTTGCCGGCCGGGCGCCTGCGCTGCTGTTGGCCATCCCGGTACTCGCCGCCGCGCGCCTCGTCCTCAACATCCTCGACGGCACGGTCGCGCGGCGGACGGGTCGCTCCCGACCGGTGGGCGAGCTCTGGAACGAGCTCGGCGACCGGGTAGCGGACGTGCTGTTCATCGGCGGACTGGCGTTCAATCCGTCGGTCGAGCCGCGGCTGGCGCTGGCCGCGGTGATCGCGGCCCTCCTGGCGAGCTACGCGGGCGTCGTTGCCCGGGCGGCCGGTGGGCGGCGCCAGTACGGCGGCATCATGTCGAAGCCGGGCCGAATGATCGTGCTGGCGGTGGCGGCGCCGGCCGCCTACGTCACCGGCGACGGCCGGCTCCTGGCGGCCGCCCCGGCCCTCATCGTCGTCGGCTCGCTGGCGACCCTCGCCCAGCGCGTCGCGACGGCACGGGTCGAGCTCGACCGTGCCGGCTGACCTGCTCGTCGATCCCCGGACGGCGCCGGGCTCCGGCTACATCGTCGTGAGCCTGGTGGTCCTCTCGGCGGTTTCGCTCGCGGCGGTGGCCCTGTTCGGAGTCGCCCGCCGGGGCGGCGCCGCGCCGCGGACCCTGCTCGCCCGCTGGCTCAGCTGGCTCGTCATCGCCGCGATATGGGCCGCGGCCTGCCTGTCGGGCCCGTTGCCGGTCAGCCTGCTGATGACAGCCCTGGCGCTGGTCGGCCTCCGCGAGTTCGGGGGGCTGACCGAGCTGCCGGCCAGCCACCGCGCGTTGCTCGCCATAGGGGCCGTGATCGCCGGCGGCCTCGCGCTGGCCGGCGCGGCGACGCTCCTGGCGATGATCCCGCTGCTGCTCCTGGTCGGCATCGTGCAACCGGTCGTGGCGGCCGACATCCGGCACGGGATCCGGCATCTGGCCTTCGGCGCCCTGGGCTTCGGCTACCTGCCGCTCCTGCTCGGTCACGGGACGCTCATCGCCAGGGACGTCGCCGGCGGAGGGAAGGTCCTCTTCGTGCTCGGGGTGGCGGTCGCCTTCTCCGACATCGGGGCCTACGTCGCCGGACGGACGTTCGGCCGGCATCCCCTCGCGCCGCTGCTCAGTCCCAACAAGACCGTGGAGGGCCTGGCGGGCAATCTCGTCGGGGCGGCGCTGGGTCTGGCCCTGTTCCTGCCCGTCGTGCCGCCGATGCCGGCGGCGATCCTGGTGGCCCTGCCGCCGCTGGTCGCCGTAGGCGCGGTCTGGGGCGATCTGTTCGAATCGGCGCTGAAGCGGGAGTTCGGAACAAAGGACGCAGGGACGTGGCTGCCCGGTTTCGGCGGACTCCTCGACCGCATCGATTCGCTCATCCTGGTCCTGCCGCTGGCCTACTACGGGCTCCGCGCCGCCGGCCTCGCGCATCCATGACCCTGCCGTGACGCGAGCCAGCCAGAGACCACAGACGTCTGCCGGCTCCGTCGGTGCCACCGTCCATCTGGCCGGTGGGCCGGTGCCGGCGTGGGCCCGCCGGCGGACCGGCGAGACGCTCGTCGAGCTGCTCGAGCTGGCCGTCGGTCGAACGCCGCAGGCGACCGTCATGTCCATCGCCCGAGGGCGCCGCCGTGAGCGATGGACGTATCGCCAGATGCTGGCCACGAGCCGACGTGCAGCTTCGGCGATGGCGGCGCGGGGCGTCGCGCCCGGCGACCGGATCGTGACCTGGTCGGCCAACGATCCCTGGCTCGTCGTCGCCTACTTCGCCGCCTGGCGACTGGGCGCAGCGATCGTCCCGCTCGACGTCCGGATGGCGCCGGACGTCGCCATCCGCATCGCGTCCCGGACGCGCCCACGGCTCGTTCTGGCGGGCGCCGGCATCCCGGACGAAGAGGTGGCTGCCCTGGGCGTGCCGGTCGTGTTGCTGGCGCCCGCCGGCCTCGATCCGACTCCGGAGGACGGCGAGCCGGATCTGCCTCCGCCGCCCGACTCGACGGCGATCGCCGAGATCCTGTTCACGAGCGGCACGACCAGCGATCCAAAGGGCGTCGTCCTGAGCCATGCCGCGCTCGTCCACAACGCGCGGGCCGTGCTCTGCAGCGCGGGCGACGAGGCCGAGCTGGCCCTGTCGCTGATCCCTCTGTCCCACATGTACGGGCAGATCGTCCCCTTGTTCCATGGCCTGGTCACCGGCTCGCAGCTCACGTTCCTGCCCGGCCTGACCCCGGCTGTGCTGTTCGAGACGCTTCGCCGCGAGCGGATCACGGCAATCACGGCCGTGCCCCAGATCCTGCAGGTGCTCGTCGACGCGATCGACGGCGAGGCCCGCCGGACGCACCGTCTCGAGCGGCTGCACCGCCTTCGTGCGATCGCACTCCATCTGCCGATCGTGCTGCGGCGCGTGCTGTTCCGATCCGTCCTCGCCCGGTTCGGCGGCCGGTTGCGGATCATCACCTCCGGCGGCGCCCGGTTGCCGGCCGATCTCCAGCTGGCGGTCGAGGCGATGGGCGTGCTGGTCGTCCAGGGGTACGGCGCAACCGAGTGCGCGGCGATCGCGGGCCACACGCGCTCCAGCCGGCGGCCGGGAACCGTTGGCCGGCCGATGGTCGGGATGGAGGTCCGGATCGCGGCCGACGGGGAGCTGCTCGCGCGCGGGCCCAACGCGATGCTCGGCTACTGGGAGCGGCCCGAGGAAACCGCCGAGGCGCTGGAGGACGGTTGGGTTCACAGCGGCGACGCGGCGACCGTCGCTCCATCAGGCGACCCGCACGCCGAGATCGTCATCCTCGGCCGAACCCGCGACCGGATCGCCCTGCCCAACGGGCTCAAGGTCTACCCGGACGACGTGGAGGCGGCGCTGACCGCCGAGCCGGCGGTCAAGTCCGCCGTGGTCCTGGAGCACGGGCCGGGCCGGGTCGTGGCCATCCTCCTGCCGGCAGACCCGGATCTCGAGGAGCACGCCCTGCGAACGGTCCTCGACGGCGCCGTCGCGTCCGCCAACCGGAGGCTCGCCCTCCACCAGCGCGTGCGCCGTTGGTGGCGCTGGCCGGGATCCGACCTGCCGCGAACCCATACCCTCAAGATCCGCCGGGCAGAGGTCGCCGCCTGGCTGGCGACGGAGGCGCCGCTCGACGACGACGGCTCGGACCGACGGAAGGAGGCGACGGGCGCCGGCCCCCGGTCGGCCATCGCGAAGCCCGTTCCGGCCTCAGGCGCCAGAGCCGGCCCTCCCGCTGGCGGCGAACCGGCCGGAACCGGAGCCGCGTCCGAGATGAGCCTCGCCGATGCGGAGGCCGCCGTCGTCGCTGCCGTGCGGGCCACCCTTGTGCGAACCCATGGCCAGGCGCCGGCCGGGCTGGGGCCGGCCACGCCGGTCGAGACGCTCGGGCTCGACTCGCTGGCCCTCGTTGCCCTGGCGCTCGAGCTCGAGGAGCGACTGGATTCGACGCTGGAGGTCGACGAGCTGTCCGCCTCGGCCGACCTGGCGGCCGTTGCCAGGGTCGCCCTCAGCCGGCGAGGCGCAGCCACGGCCGAGGGCGAGCCGTCGCGCTGGGCGTTCGGGCGGCCGGCCGGGCTCGCCCGTGCAGCGCTGGGCGCCATCGCCGTCCGGCCGATCGTCCGCCTGATCGCCCGCCCGCGCGTGGAGGGCCGGGAACATCTCCGCGGCCTCGCCGAGCCCGTGCTCATCTGCGGCAATCACACCAGCCACCTCGATGCACCCTCGATCCTCGCGGCGCTGCCGGGACGCGTCCGGTCCCGCACCGCGGTCGCCGCGGCCGCCGACTACTTTTTCGACGGCGGGCTGCTCGGTCCATTCACCGCCCTGGCCTTCGGGACCTTCCCGTTCGGCCGCACCGAACGCGTCCGGGCCTCGCTCGAGCGGGTTGCCGAGTTCCTGGGCGACGGCTGGAACGTCCTCCTCTTCCCGGAAGGCGGCCGCTCCGTGTCGGGCGCCCTGATGCCCTTCAAGGACGGGATCGGGCTGCTGGCAACCGACCTGGGCGCCCCCATCCTGCCGGTTCATGTTGCTGGCGCGCACGAGATCCTGCCGAAGGGCGCACGACTGCCGCAGCGGCGCGGTCGGGTCACGGTGCGCTTCGGTCCGCCCCTCTCCGTCCCGCCGGGGACGTCGATCGCCGACGCAACGGCGCGCGTCGAGGCGGCCGTGCGCGCCATCGGCGGGCGAGCGGGCTAACCGCGCAGCGGCGGGCCTGGCGGGTAGCGAACCGAATCCGCCCGAACGGGCCGGCCGGAGGCCGTCCCCGCGACGGCTGGCTCGGAACCCGGCCGCTCCGGCGCCGCCGCGCGGGTGAGGATCGCCGGGGGTCGGGCCTCGACCACCACGAGCTCCCTGACGTGGCTCGCCAGCTCCTCGCGGGCCGCCGGATCCAGTCCCGAGTCGGTGATGAGGACATCCGCCTGGTTCAGGCGGGCGATGGAGCTGAGCCCGATGACGCCCCATTTCGTGTGGTCGGCGACGACCACCAGCCGGCGGCCGGCGTCGATCAACGCGCGATCTGTCTCGGCCTCCAGGAGGTTGGGTGACGTGAACCCCGAACGCACGTCCATGCCGTGAACCCCGATGATCACCAGGTCCAGGTGGACGTTGCGGAGAGCCGCCACGGCAAAGGGCCCCACGAGCGCATCGGATGGCGTCCGGACTCCCCCCGTGAGAACGATGGTCTGGTCCGTCCGCCAGGCGTCGTGGAGCACGTCGGCGACCCGTACGGCGTTGGTCACGACCGTCAGGCCCACGACCTCGGCCAGGCGGCGGGCGAGGGCATACGTCGTCGTTCCGGCGGAGATGCCGATCGCGGTGCCGGGATCCACGAGCGCCACGGCGGCCTCTGCGATCGCCTCCTTCTCGGCCTGCTGGAGGGCCAGCTTGGCGGCGAAGCCGGGCTCGAACAGGGCGCTGCCCGGCACGGCCGTGGCGCCGCCGTGCACCTTCTCGATGAGTCCCCGGGCGTGGAGCAGCTCCAGGTCGCGACGGATCGTCATGTCGGAGACGCCCAGGTCCCGGACGAGGTCGGCGACGCGGACGGCCCCATCGCCGCGGACCCGCTCCAGGATGTATGCCTGCCGCTGCCGGGCTAGCACCCCTTCGGCCTCCCCTTCCACGAGCTCCAGTGAGCCGATTGCCAGCGCCGCCGCGGTTCGTCCCAAGAACGCCCAGCGAGGTCTCCGTCTGGATCTGAGCGGCCGGCTGCTGCCGAGAGATTGCACAAGAAACCAACACAAGTCAACGGCCTACCGCGCGTACGGTGCGCGAACCTGTTGGAATATCTTGACACCGTCCCGGGCCGAGCCGCACAATCCGTCCGGTTGTGTCGGTTTCTGTTGGTCGCGCACAATAGGTGTTCACCGAGCAGCCTGGAGGAGGACCCATGGCCCACCCGGACGCGCCCCGTTCGCCGGCAGCATCCGGCATGCCGAGCCTCACCCGTCGCGATGTCCTCAGGGGCATGGCCGGCGTGGCCGGCATTGCCAGCGTTCCGGCATTGCTCGCCGCCTGCGGGCCCGGGGCATCCCCGACCACCGGTGGTGCCGCCCCGTCCGGAGGTGGGTCACCGGCGGGGGGCTCGATCACCCTCGGCTCGAACTACTCCGACGCCGTCCCCAAGAAGGCGCTTCAGGACGCGGTCGACAAGTTCACCAGCCAGACCGGGATCACCGTCAAGGTCAACACCGTCGACCACGGTACGTTCCAGAACCAGATCAGCTCGTACCTCCAGGGCACACCGGACGACGTGTGGACCTGGTTCTCGGGCTTCCGGATGCGCTTCTTCGCCGCGCAGGGGCTCGCGACAGACATCAGCGACGTCTGGGCCAAGGTTGGATCCAAGTACGGTGAGGCATTCAAGGTCGGCTCGACAGGCGACGACGGGAAGCAATACTTCATCCCGATCTACCTGTATCCATGGGCGGTGTTCTACCGCAAGAGCTTGTTCGCGGACAAGGGCTATACGATCCCCAAGACGTTCGACGAGCTCAAGACGCTGGCAGCCAAGATCCAGAAGGACGGCCTGGTTCCCTTCGCCTTCGCCGACAAGGACGGCTGGCCGGCGATGGGCACGTTCGACATCCTCAACCTCCGCCTGAACGGCTACCAGTTCCACGTCGACCTGATGGCCGGCAAGCAGAAGTGGAGCGACCCGAAGGTCAAGACCGTCTTCGACACGTGGAAGAGCATCCTGCCCTTCCACCAGGAAGGCGCCGCCGGCCGTATCTGGCAGGACGCGTCCCAGACGCTCGTCCAGAAGAAGGCCGCCATGTACTTCCACGGGATGTTCCTGTCCCAGCAGTTCCAGACGGCCGGGCAGGCAGACCTGGACGACCTCGACTTCTTCCCCTATCCGGACCTTGGGACGAAGTACGACGCCGAAAAGGCGCTGGACGCCCCGATCGACGGCTTCATGCTCAGCAAGGCTCCCAAGAATCTCCCTGGGTCCAAGGCCTTTCTGGAGTACCTCGCCGATCCGGCCACGCAAGTAGCCTGGGTCACGGCTGACAAGAGCAACATCGCCGCGTCAAAGGACGCCGATACGAGTACGTACACGCCGCTTCAGAAGAAGGCGGCAGAGGTGATTGGCAGCGCCCAGCGGATCACCCAGTTCCTTGACCGCGACACGAACCCCAACTTCGCCGGTCCCAACGGGATGCAGGCGTTCCTGCTCGACTTCCTCAAGAACCCCAACCAGGACCTGGCTGGCCTACAGAAGAAGATCCAGGACTTCTGGGACACGCTCGGATAAGAGGGCCGTGGGGCAGTCGCTACACTGTTCCACGCATTGGCTGACCGCGCTCGCGAAGGCCTCGCCCCCGCCCTGCCGGGTCAGACCGGCGGCTCGGGGGCGGCCGCCCTTGGGCGTCGTGCACGCAGACGCTACAGCCTGCTCACGCGCCGGGACAAGCTCGTCCTGTCGCTCATGGTGGGCGTCCCGCTGTTCTTCGACCTCGGCCTGATCTGGGGACCGACGCTCGTCTCGGTCCTCTTCTCGTTCACGAACTGGAACGGGATCGGCGCCATCACCGACAAGAACATCATCGGCCTGAAGAACTACGAGTCGCTGTTCACCGCTTACCCGTTCTTCTGGCCGGCCCTCCAGCACAACCTCATCTGGCTGGCCTTCCTCATGTTCATCGCCACCCCGCTGGGGATGTTCATGGCGGTCCTGCTCGATCGCGAGATCCGCGGCACGCGGATCTACCAGACCGTGTTCTACCTGCCGGTCGTCCTGTCGCTGGCGGTCATCGGCATCATCTGGACGCTGCAGTACGCGCCCGAGCAGGGCTTCATCAACAATGCCCTGGGGCGAACCTCGAACGAGAACCTCATCGACTGGCTGGGCGATCCCAGCCTCAATCTGTGGGCGGCCCTCGTCGCCACCAGCTGGCGGCACGTCGGCTACATCATGGTCCTCTACCTGGCCGGGTTGAAGAGCGTCGATCCCGCCCTGCGCGAGGCCGCCAAGGTTGACGGCGCCAGCGAGCGCCAGACGTTCCTGCGGGTCGTCTTCCCGGTCATGGCTCCGATCAACGTCGTCATCGTCGTGGTCACGACGATCGAGGCCCTGCGCGCCTTCGACATCGCCTACATCATCAATGGCGGCAAGAACGGCCTGGAGCTGCTCTCCACGCTCATCACCAACAACAGCATCAGCGAGTCGAATCGGGTCGGCTTCGGCTCGGCGATCGCAGTCATCCTGCTGCTGATTTCGCTCGGGCCCATCGTCCTGTTCCTGACCCGGACGATGCGGGAGGACCGGCGGTGACGGCGTCCACGGCCAGAGTCGGGCTGCCGCCGAACCGTCGACCGATCCGGCCCCGGCGCGTCGCCCTGTACGCGTTCCTCACGTTCATGACCGTGACGTGGTTGTTCCCGCTGCTCTGGGCGGCATATACGGCGCTCCGGCCCTACGGTGAGACGCTGAGCAACGGCTACATCTCATTGCCGTCGGTGCTCAACCTCGACAACTTCGTCAACGCATGGGAGCGGGCCAACTTTCCCCAGTTCTACCTGAACTCGCTGATCGTGGCGGTGCCGTCGGTGCTGCTCACCCTCCTGCTCGCCTCGATGGTGGCGTTCGCCGTGTCGCGCTTCAGCTGGCGCTTCAATCTGGTCTGCCTGATGTTGTTCACGGCCGGCAACCTGCTCCCGCCGCAGGTGATCATCGTCCCGCTGTACCGGCTGTACCTGCTGCTCCCCATCCCCCCGCCGTTGAGCGACAACGGCCTCCTGTACGACCAGTACCTGGGCATCATCATCATCCACGTCGCCTTCCAGACAGGGTTCTGCGTCTTCGTCCTGAGCAACTACATGAAGACCCTGTCCCGCGAGCTCACCGAGGCAGCGCTGGCCGACGGCGCGCCGGTCTGGCGGATCTACTGGAACGTCATCCTGCCGCTGTGCCGGCCGGCCCTCGCGGCCCTGGCGACATTGGAATTCACGTTCATCTACAACGACTTCTTCTGGGCGCTGCTGCTCATGAAGAGTGGCGACAGACGGCCGATCACCTCTGCCCTGAACAACCTCCAGGGCCAGTTCTTCACCGACACCAACGTGCTGGCGGCGGGCGCCCTCCTGGCGGCGATCCCGACGATCCTCGTGTACATCGCGCTCCAGCGCCACTTCATCAGCGGCCTGACCCTGGGGGCGACCAAGGGCTAGGCATCCGGCCTACCGGGCTCACCCGTTCAGGGTCCGGATCGTGCGCGATCCACCAGCCGGCGAATTGATGCGACGACGAGCTCGGGCCGGTCGAGCTGGACGAGATGGCGGCTCCGATCGGCGATGGTCAGGCGCGTGTCGGTTGACCACGCCAGCACGAGCTCCCGCCAGGCGGCGATGAGCCGGTCCTCCGTGGCGGGGTCGATCCGCTCGTCGTAGCGGAGCCGCTGGTCGACGAAGATGAGCTCGAGCGGGATGTCGCCCAGATGGGCGGCGGCCAGCTGGTCCATCGTGGCCTGCCAATCGAGGCCTTCCAGCCGCTCGATGAGGTCGCGTGTGCCCTGGAGGCCGGCCCCCCACTCGGCCGCGAGCGAGGGCTCGAGCCGGACACCGGCCCGTTCGACCGGCGAGATGTCCGGGGCGAACGGGTCGACCAGGACGACGCCCGCGATCTCGCCCCGGTAGGCGGCCGCGAAGATGCGCGCGTAGACGCCGCCCAGCGAGTGACCCACGACGATGAAGGGGCCCCGCTCGCCGGCCGCTGCCAGCGCGGCTCGCAGGTCGTGGGCCGTGTCGAGCGCGGAGTGCTGCTCGCGCCCAGCGCTGCGCCCGATACCGGGTCGGTCCCAGGCGCAGGCCCTGGTGAACCCGGCAGTCTCCGGGAAGACGAAGCCCCAGCCACCCGCACCCTCGGCCATCCCCGACTCGAAGACGACGGTCGGCGATCCGGAGCCCCGGCAGTCGAGATACACGGACCGCCCGGCCGCGTCGACCGGGACGAGGATGCCGCGCGCCTCGTAGGGTGGCAGGGCGCCCCACCGGGCCAGCCAGGCGATCGGGCCGCCGGCCCGGGCGATGTCGATCACGACGCCGAGCAGGATGCCGACTGCCACTGCGGCGGCCAGCCTGGCGATGCGACCGGCGGCGCGACCGACGGGTTTCGGCCGACGGCGAGGGCTGTTCATGCAGGGCTACGGTAGCGGTCCGGGCGACCGCCGGGCTCGCACTGCGCCGCGACATGCCCCGGACGATCAGTCGTCGACGAGGACGAGGGCGCCCGTCGGCGGCAGGACCACGACGCTGGCGTTCGCCTCGCCTCCGACGGCCGAGTCTGTAGCGTCGCCGATCGCGCCGACCGGGAGGTCCGGGAGGGTGAGCGCCCGCAGCGGACGGTCGTCCGGCAACCGGATGACCAGGCGGGCCGCATCGGGTCCCGGGTTGAGCGCCACGACCGCGAGGTGGCCATCTGCCTCGCGGCGGATCGCCACCGCTCGTTCCCCGGTGGCCGCGACCGTGACGCTTCCGCGACGCAGGGCGACGTGCGCCCGGCGCGCTGCCATGATCGACCGGACGAAATCCCGCACGGCCCGATCGCCGGGCTCGGGTCCGGTCGGATAGGCCCGCCGGTTGTCCGGATCCAGGCCGCCGTCCATCCCGATCTCGTCGCCGTAGTAGATGCACGGCGCGCCGGGCAGCGTCGCCTGGAGCAGCATCGCGTGGCGGAGGGCAAGGCCGTCGTGGCCGAGCACGCTGAGCGCTCGTGGCGTGTCGTGGCTGCCGATGAGGTTGAGCTGGACCGCGATGACCGCCGGATCGTAGTTGGTCATGAGCCGTTCCAGCCGCTGCGCAAAGGCGGGGCCGTCCAGGATGTCGATCATCCGGCGGTACGTGTCGTGGCGCTCGATCAGCCCGACGTCCAGGTTGGGGCCGCCCACGAATCCCAGGATCGCCGTCGCCAGCGGGTAGTTCATGAGCGCATCGAACCGGTCGCCCCTGAGCCAGTCCGGGGCCTCATCCCAGATCTCGCCGACGAGATATGAGTCCGGATCGACCGCCCGGCAGCGCTGCCGGAACGCCCGCCAGACTGAGGGGTCGTCGATCTCCTGGGGAACGTCCATCCGCCAGCCGTCCGCCCCGAAGCGGAGCCAGTGCTCGGCGACGCCGAGGAGATAGTCGCGAACCGCCGGCTCGTCCGTGTTGAGCTTCGGCAGGGCCGGCAGATTCCACCAGGCGCGGTAGCCGCGCGCCTCGCCGCCCCGGTGGCGCCCGCCCCGATCCGGATAGGGATCGATCTGGCCGAGGCCGGCGAGGACCGTGGGGTCCAGGTGGAACCAGTTCCGGTAGAGCGACGCTGCGCCGTTCTCGACGACGTGGTGAAACGGCCAGAACCCCCGGCCGCAGTGGTTGAAGACGCCGTCCAGGATGACGCGCATGCCCCGCTCGTGGGCGCCGTCCAGGAGGATCCGCAGGGCCGGATCGCCGCCGAGCAGCGGGTCCACCCGCAGGTAGTCGTAGGCGTGGTAGCGGTGGTTGGACGCCGACATGACGATCGGCGTCAGATACAGGGCCGAGACCCCAAGGTCGAGGAGGTCGTCCAGGTGCTCGGCGATGCCGATGAGGTCGCCCCCCTTGAACCCGTGGGCCGTCGGCGGCGCATCCCACGGCTCGAGTGGGCCGGGTTTGGCCACGGCGGCGCTGCTCGCGAAGCGATCCGGGAAGATCTGGTAGAAGACCGCGTCGCGGACCCACTCCGGCATGTCGATGGGCATCGACTACACGGCGCCCGCGATTCGCGCGGATACGGCGGCAGCGCGCCGCGGCGCGCCTATGGCCGCTGCGACCTCCGTCGGGCGGGCATCGGATCGCCCGTGCTGGACCAGTCCCGAAGGCCCGACACGATGCCAGGCAGGAACGAGCCCCTGATCTCCGTCGCGGTCCCGTCGATCGCCCGCAGGACGATCGCGAACAGGGCGAACGCGCCGCCCAGCACGGCCATTGCCAGGATCGCCCCGCCGGGAAGGAACGGGAATGCCACGCGAGTCTCCGGTCCGAGCGCCCCGAGCGGTGGATGCCATCGCACCGACGGATGCCCAGCTAATGATGCGCCCGAGCCGGACGTGCGTCGAGCGCCGAATGGACATTCCCGGCGAGTCCTGGCCCATGACCGTCAGCCCTTCACGCCGCCGATCGCGAGCCCGCCCACGATGTACCGCTGGAAGACGAAGAAGACGATCGACACGGGCGCCGCGAACAGGATGGAGAACGCCGCGAAGTC
>WNFU01000052.1_pt1 | contig 118778 bp, 92 predicted proteins | sample 5400121 | NCBI WGS metagenome assembly WNFU01 (sample SAMN13153360, study PRJNA577476) | soil metagenome | isolation source: 100 cm soil or saprolite under grassland replicate 1 | place: USA:California | collected 2016-06-15 | reverse complement strand
TCAGGCGATCCTCATGAGCATCTTCCGAACCTGTCAGCAGCAGATGCTCGATCCCTTCCTGGTCTTCGCCCGAATGCTCCGAAGCCCGGTCGCTCGCCCACAGTCGCTCACGCACTGAGCTGATGCGGTAAACAATTACTCCAAGTCCTGGCTCAGCCGGTAGAAGGCGCTGTGGACCTTGGCCAGGCAGGTGCCGCCCTTGAAGGTCAAGTCCGCATCGCTCCCGGCGAGGTACTCGAGCACCACGGTGCAAAAGTAGTCCTTCTCGACGAGGCGGGGGTTGAACCCGCTCTGGCGAGCGGTGAACTCGATCGCCTGAACGAGCAAGTCGACGTCGTCCGCGTGCCAGCGGATCGGCATCGTCAGATCTCGCCGTTCATGATCAGTCCCCATCGGCGATTGAGAGTGCCGCGTTTGGGCTTCGTAGGAATCCACGGGATCGTGCCGGTCGTTGCCCTTAGCGCGTCTTCGAGCTTATGCACGAGCCGGGCGCTGACGCCTTCTTCTTCCATGAGCGCACCCATGCGACGGATGGTGCCCCGGTCGCCGTAGCGGAGCGTGGTCGCGACGAGCGCCGCGGGGGTCACTCGCCGCGCGGCCAGCTCGCGGGTGATCCACACATAGGCGCGTGGCAGGCTGCCGAAGCGCGCCCAGTCGTACACGGCGTCGACGAGCGTCCGCACCCTGGAGGAGTACACAACGATCAGGCCCTCGCGGGTCGTGGCCTCATCGGTGTCCCCGAGGCGTGCCTCGGCGACCTTGATCAACGTGAGCATGATGGCGCCGATCGTCCGCTCGCCCGACACACGGTCGTTGTAGGCATAGACCCGGTTGGGGACTTGATCGCTGAAGCCGTACCGGTTGAAGGCATTGGGGCCGCAGATCTGGTAGCGGCCCCCACGATCGGCCATCAGCGTGTTCAGCGCGAGCGCCTCGTCCGGCGTCCAGGCTCCGCCCAGCGGCAGCTCGCGTGGAATAAGGTACAAGCCGCGACGGACCTGGGCGATGAGCCCGGCTCTGGCCAGGCGGCTATAGAGCTCGCGCTCCTGCTTGGCCGTGATCCCGAGCGGCTTCGTAAGGTCGCCGCTCCGCAGCTCGCGGACCTTCCGCAACTGCGCATAGGCGAAGAGCTGCCGTTCGAGGTTGCCAAGCCGCCGCTTCACAAGAGCATTCTATTTCGTCCAAATTGCCTGTCAAGCAATTAGGGCTAAATAGAGTGCAGCTTGATTATACCGCCAGTTTCCCGCTCATCAGACGCGGCAGCAGTAAGTCGCGCGCGGCGCGCAGCTGGCGGCTCTGCGCCGCCAGGTTTGCGATCAACGAAAACAAAGGTCCGACGGCCTCGGCGAAGTGTTGAAGCAGTCGACTTGGCGGGTCGGTTACGGCAAGCCTTTGGAGATCCTTCGGATACACGTGCGGCTGCGCCGCTCCCTTCTGGAGACCAAATAACTCCCGCTGTCTTGCCTTCAAGAGGCAGTAGAAGTAGTAAACGTGCTGTGTCCACTCGGCGCTTATATAGGAGCAGTCGGACGCCCAGATGTCCTCCAGGTAGATGCCCACGTAGCCAGCGTTCGCGCCGGACGCGCTGATCGTGACCACCGGTCCTTTGGCGTTTGCTGCAGCGTTGAAATACGCGGGCTCGAGACCGCCAGCAACGACCGGCACCATTCCCTCTTCGGCAGCCGCCCTGGTAATGTTTTTGCCTTTCTTTACCTGCACCAACTCTCCCAGGCTCTTCGTCCCCCATCCCTCCGGCACGCCGTCGGTGATGCGGGTATGCTCGTGGCCAGGGAAGCGGAGGCGGACAAACCATTCACTGTAGAGCTGCCGCGCCGCATCCTCCACCAGGACCATCCGCCGCCGGTTATTCTCGATCAGGTCGTCGTAGGCAGAGAGGACGTCCGCGATGCGCGTCTGATCCGCGACACCGGGAACCTCAAACTCTATCGAGAGCAGCTTCTCCTGGCTGAGGTTGTCTTGCGCCGCTCCCTGAGTGAACTGCTGAACGCGGCGCTGGATCGTCGCGTCAAACAGGTACTTGACGAAGCGTGCATCCGCCTTCTTCGTGTCGGGTATGAAGCCGATGACGCTATCTGGGAAACAAGCGTCGATCCCGAGGATTGCGGTGTCGGCGATGTTGGCTGCGATCGTGATGCACAGCGTTCCTGCGGGCCACAGCCTGCTCTGTTCGAGGCCCGCTTCGCTATAGGTCTGCTGGTAATCGGTGATGTAGAGCCCCGCATGCTTCACATCGCCGGTCTGGATGAATGGATAGGGACCGTCGTAGAGATGGGCAGCATCTCGTGGCCTGTGCCGCGACCGGCCACGAGACAAGTAGCCTAGCTGGTCCAACCGCTGTGGCGCCCAACTCACGCCCCCAGCTCCTCGAAGCTCTCCTGAATCTTCGCCGCGAGCTCGGCCGCCTCCTTGTTGAGGTCGGACAGCTCGGTGTGGATGTCCCGGAGCGCCTGCTCGAAGTCGAAATCCTCGTCACCCTCGGGCTCAGCGATGCCGACATAACGCCCCGGAGTAAGGCTCCAATCGACGGCTTCGATCTCCTTGCGGTCCACGGCCTTCACTAGCCCAGGCACAGCCTCCAGCTCAGCCTTGGGGAAACGGTCCTGCAGCCACGTCACCTGCCGGTGGAAGTAGATCGCGTGCTGCAACTGCTCGACAGCCGCCTTGCGTTCCTCGTCGAGCTGCTTCAGCAGCCGGCCGGCGGCGCGGCGATCGTAGGCAGACGAGACGGCGTCGTCAGTCGCCAGGGCGCCGGCGAGGTCGGCCACCCGCGCAGCTAGCTTGTAGAGCAGGTCGACCTGCTTGACGAGCCCGCGGATTGCCTCCGTGAGGGTGTCGAACGCCTTCCGCACCGCGTGTTGGCCCCGGTTTTGGTCGGGGAGTGCCTTGGCGTAGCTGTCGATGAAAGCGGCGAGGCCCTCCCGGACCTTCCTCGCGTCGGGATCGTAGAGCGCCGCGGCCTCGCGCAGTTCGGCAACGGCAACGGCGAGAGCTTGCTTCTTGTCGGCATCGGGTTCGGTACGCTCCGAGGTCACCCTGGCCATCGCTTCGAAGCGGCCACGCAGATCGGCAAACGTAGTCTCGAAAGGCGTGAGGACCTTCGGGACGGCGGCGCTCTCTGCGCAGAGGCGGTCGAGATAGTCGTACACCAGCCCGAGGAACCGCTCCTGCTGGCCACGGTACAGCCAGACGATCGCCGTTAGGTTCCTCAGATGCTCGGGCGAGAAGTCGTAGATCTTGCGCGTGACCTTGCGGTAGACGTTGCGAGCGTCGAGCATCAGGACCTTGTCCTTGCGCTCGGGGGGCTTGGCCCGGTCGAAGTGCCAGAGCTCGCACGGGACGGTGCGCGTGTAAAAGAAGTTGGAGCGAATGGAGATCATCACGTCCACATCGCCGGTCTCGACGATCTTGCGGCGTACCTCCTTCTCGCCGTACCCGGCACTCGAAGCCTGGGAGGACATCACGAAGCCGCCGCGCCCCTTGTCGCACAGATAACTCCAGAAGTAGGAGATCCAGAGGTAGTTGCCGTTGCCGACCTTCTTTTGCTTGTTTACTCCTGGCAGGCCGAAGGGCAGGCGCGGGTCGCCCTTGATCCGTTCGGCGTCCACGAGGTCTACGTTGAACGGCGGATTCGCCATCACGAAGTCGCACTTGCCGGCGAGGCTGTGCTCGTCCTGATAATAGGTGATGGCCTCCGCGATCTTGCCTTCCAGGCCGTGCACCGCGAGGTTCATCTTGGCGATGCGGATGGTGTCTCGGTTCTTCTCCTGTCCGTAGAAGACGACCTTCTTCGCAGTGTCGCCGCCTTCGTGCTCGATGAAGTGGCTGGACTGGACGAACATGCCGCCCGAGCCGCATGCAGGGTCGAAGACGGTGCCGTGGTCGGGTTCGATGACGTTGACGATGGTCTGCACGATCGAGGACGGCGTGAAGAACTCGCCGTTGTCGTGCGCCTTCTGGATCGAGAACTTGGCGAGGAAATACTCGTAGATGCGTCCGAAGACGTCGCCGGTAGCCTGCTTGATCTCCTCGCTGTTGAAGAGGCGCATGAGGTCCTCGAGCACCTTGGTCTCGAAGATCCCGTAGTCCTTCGGCAGCACCCCCTGCAGCGGCTCGAACTCGGCCTCGATTGCGGTCATGGCCTCGGTCACGAGCTTGGGCAGGTCGGCACCGCTCACGGCGGCCTGCTGCATGATCCAGTCGTACCGGGCCTTCTCGGGCAGGTAGAGCGAGCGGCGGGCAACGTAGTCGGCGGCCAGGACCTTGCGCTTCGGCATCTTGCCGCTGGCCTGGTCGGCATGGATCTGCCGATGCGCGGCCTCGAAGCGATTCGCCGCGTGCCGTAGAAAGATCACGCCGAGCACCGGCATGAAGTAGTCGCTTGACGTGAGCTTGGAGTTGGCTCGAAGGTTGTCCGCGGCCTCCCAGAGGTCCTTTTCCAGCTTCTCGATGTCGTTGACCGCCGCTTGACTCATCTGGCGGGAGGCGGCATACGCGTCAGCCGATCCGTGGCTTCTTACCCAATTCGGCCAGGCTCTCGGCATCCAGGTTGTGCGTGTTGATCAGGGCCTGGACCTTCTTCTCGTCAAGGTCGTCAAACGCGAGATCCTTGAATTCCTGAAAGAACCGCCGCGTGCTTGTGACGAGCCGCCCTAGCTCGCTTCGTCTAAGCACCCTTGTCCCATCGGGCAGCGAGGCCGCCCGCGCCATCTTCTCCGTCGGGATGATGATGACGGGCAGACCCTTCGCGCCGGGGTATTGGCGGCAGAACCAACCCCATGCGTTGCTGAGCTGCCCTGCTTCCTCCTTGCTGATCGTGGCACGCTCGAGGCTGACCTCGCTCTTGCACTCGATCACGAAGTACAGGCCCTCCTTCACGCCCCACAGATTGTCTGGGCCCTCCTTCCATTCCCGTTCCGGCCTCTCGGCAGCAAAGCCAATTGCAAGTCCAATCTCGTGCATCGCCAGCTCGAAGCGTTCCCACTGCGTGCCGAACTCCAGCCGCGAGAGGATGTCCTCGAGCGTCACTCGAAGATCGTCGTAGTCCTTGAACCTCCGAATCCAATCGATGATCCGCGCGTTTCGCCTTTGGCTGACGACCTCGAGGCGGCCGAACTCCATGCCACTTTGAGGCCGCATAACAAGCCGGTTCCTCCGATGTGCCGCAATCTGCAGGCTGTTCGAATCAGTCTTGCTGTAGCTGTACGCACAGCGCGCCGCTTCCTGAAGGTACCAGCCTTTCTCCACATGATCGGCGGTCTCGTCGGCCATCGCCTGATACAACTTCACGGCCTCGCGAGAGCGTCCGGACTCGTGTAGCTCCTCAGCTTTCAGTTCCTTCGCGAAGAGGTCCAGCACAGCGTGGCCGGGCTCCCGAACCTCCATCGCGTTCATCTGCTCGGCATAGAAGCGTTTCCAACCCTCGTCCCTTCTGAGGCACTGTCCGATGAGGCCGGTCAGCGCGTCCAGCGGATCCCTACCCTTCTCGATCTCCTCCTGAGCCATCGTGGCGATCTCCAGCCCGATCTCCACTTGGGTTCGGGTCTGGTCCGACAGGTACTTCCGAGAGGCGCGGGCCCTAATGGTTCGAATGAGCTCCGCGCCAGTCAGGAGGATGACCGAGTAATCTTTCTCTCCACGGACACTCCTGCCGAGGCCCTGTTCGATGATGCGAGCTGTCCGAATGCTCGTTGTGTCGCTGTCCGGCCGGCACCCGTCAGAGTACGAGTCGATGAGGCTCTCGGAGTGTGGTCGGGAATCGAGGATGAGAAGCCTGCACGTCTGATCCGGCAGGTCGATGCCATCGTATCTGTTCGCGACGACCAACGTCTGGTCGTGGGCACCCGACTTCAGCGCTTCGATGTCAGTGTCAATCGAGTCTTTCGTTGCGACCTTGGCCCCCGCCGCCTCCCAGTCCTTCGTTCTACTGAAGCTGGGGGCAAGGACAACCACGCCGGACCGTCGTTTGGAGCTGCGGGCGCCGAAGTTCGCGACTATGGTGCTGCGGTCGAGGGAGTCGTCGATCAGCGACGGGATCAACACCATCTTCTCGCCTGACCATCTCTCGTCCTTGTAGATGAGGGGGTGCTTGATTACGTCGGGGTCAAGGCCAAGTCCGCGAATGAGGAACGAGTCATTGGTAACCGTCGCCGACATGAATACCCTGGCCTTGGCGTTGGCGAAGGAGCCGAACTGGTGCAGGGGAGGCAGGTATGGAGCGATCTCGATCGACTGACCAGACACAAGGCAGTGGCATCCCCCAAGTCCGTCCCTGAGCAGCGGCCATGCGAACTTGATGGCGTCGCTGTCCTGGTGCTTCGCCAGAAGAGCGACGACTTCAGTCTGGCGGTCAATCCAACACCAATAAGGCACCGGAAGAAGGACGTTGTGGGCTGCGTCTCTGATCTCAGCGAAAGTACCGGCGCCCTGTTTTGCGAGCTCAGTTGCGAAGAGGTCCAGGACGGCCGCGTAAGGTGCCTTGTCCTTGTCCCGCTGCAGCCGGATCGTGGTTGCCGCTCGGATGACATCGACGCAAGCGTGGGAGTCATCCAAGAGAAGTGAGCCCACTGGTACCGAGTGTGCACCCAGCCTGAACTTGGTGAGCCCGCTGAAGAGCTTGTGGACCGTCGTGATGAGGATGGTGCGGCCGTCCAGGAACTCCCCCGGGAGATCCTTCTCTGTCTCGCAGTAGGGCACGCCAAACTGCGTGGCCTGCTCACAGGTCTGCCTCGCCAGGAAGTTGTTCGCGCACAGGTACAGCGCGGGTGTGCCGGTCTCGTGCAGCCTGGATTGAAGGAGCAGCAGGCCGATGAGCGTCTTGCCTTGCCCCGTGTGCAGCTTGATGATGACGTCACTTTGCCCGCGGTACTGATCGTGCCACCGTTGGAGGATGGCGAGTTGCGCTGGCCGAAGGGGGCCCTTGTCGCTCGCCCGATCGAGCGTGTCGTAGAGCTTGATCGGGTCGAGCGGCTTTGCCCCTGGTTTCTTCCCGAGCCGCTTGTTGAAGTCGACCAAACACGCCTCCATGGACCTAGCCCGAACCCCGTCAGGCCGACTGTCCCGAGGTTCGTAGGGGCTGACGCCGCCGACGTCAGCCAAGGACACTACTGCCTCCCGCGACCCTGGCGCAACCGCTGAGCCAGCGCCCGATGCAGGCCCGCTACCGGACCAGCGTCGCGCAGCGGCGCGCCGACGGGACCACGAGCCCTGGCGGGACTCTGCAAGCTTGGGGCTGGGAGAGAGGCCGCAGCCGCCTTGACGCCGGCTTACGCGTTGTTACCCCGCCGTTACCCGCGCCACTCGGGAGCAGACCGCCCAACTCGCAACTTCCTGAAGGAATGGAGCCGGCGGTCGGGATTGAACCGACGACCTGCTGATTACGAATCAGAAGAACGCGGTCTTCCCTGGAACTTCGTGAAACCTCCTGGAACGTTGGTTTCAGCAGAATACCCTTGACTTCAAGCAAATAGAGTGTTTCACTACTGTTCGGACGTCGCCGGGAAGTTTCGGCCGCTTGCAACCCAGTTGCAACCCAGATCCCCTGCTGATGGCCGAGACTTCCCTACTGGTGGTGGGGTGCCGAATGCCGGTTGTGACGCTCACGGCGAAGGGGATCGAGAGCCTGCGGCCGGGAGACGCGCGGGTCGACTACTGGGACTCCGAGGTGAAGGGCCTGCACGTCCGCGTCAGCCCGAACGGCGAGCGAGTGTTCGCCGTCTGGTATCGGGTCCACCAGCAGCCTCATCGGCTGAACATCGGGCGCTGGCCCGCGCTGACGCTCAAGGCTGCCCGGCTGAAGGCCCACGAGGTGCTCTTGAACGCCGGGAAGGGCATCGACGCTGTGGCGGCGAAGAAGGCGGCCGCCGCCGAGGCGCAGCAGCGGAAGCTCCGGGGCGATCGCTTCGAGGACCTAGCCGAGAAGTGCATGGATGCCATCGCGCCGGAGATCCGCGACCGCACCGCTCAGGAGTACCGCCGCATCCTGAGAGCCAACGTCTACCCCCGCATCGGAAAGGCGCGCCCCGAGGCCGTCAGCAAGGGGGACATCCGCGAGGTCCTCAGGGCGGTCGAAAAGCAAGGACGCGTGGCCGCCAACCGAACCCTCGCCGTCGTGAGGCGTGTCTTCAACTGGGCCGCCTCTCAGGATCTGGTGCCCGCCTCGCCGGTGGTGGGCCTGAAGCCGTCCTCCGAGACGCCGCGAGTTCGGATCTACACCGACGACGAGTTGCGCGCCATCGTGAAGGGCCTCGCAGGCACGCGCTACCACGACGTGCTGAGGACGATTCTGGCCACGGGGAGCCGCATCACCGAGACGATGAACGCCGAGTGGACGGACTTCGATTTCAAGCAGGCCCTCTGGATCATCCCGGCCGGGAAGCGGAAGACCCGCAAGACGAAGCCGTCGGCGCACGCGGTTCCCCTGACGCAGGAGGTCGTGGATCTGCTCCAGGAGCGGCGGGCGAAGCTCCCCGAGGGATCTCGATGGGTCTTCCCTGCGAAGCGCTCGGGTAGCTTCTGGAAGTGGGGCAGCGCGGAGGACGAGGCAGTCCGGGAGAAGACGGGCGTGGCCGACCTGCGCGCGCATGACCTCCGCCGCACGATGGCGACGAGGATCCGGGCACTCGGTTTCCCCCGGGAGACAGTCGACGCGGTGCTCGGCCACCGCGAGAGCCGCCTGGCGCAGACGTACCAAGTCTACGACAACCTGAAGGAGAAGGCCGCGGCCTTGAAGGCATGGGAGCGCGAGCTTGCGCGGATCCTGGCCGGGAGGAGGAAGACCGGCCGCGAGGTCCTCCCGTTCGCGCGAGGAGCCAGTTCCTGACGGATTCGCGATGGCCCGCGGCGCCTACTTCCCGGCCAAGCCGCTCAGGCCCGGGAGGGCCTCGCAGGACCGGTCCTCGTGGTACCTTGTCGCCGAACCAGCCGGACGATGGGCAGGCGGATCTCAAAGAGGAGAGGAATGCCGACCGCTGATCAGGTAAAGGCTCTCATCCGGAGCCACGCTGACGGCGACGACACACGCTTCTACGCCGTCGCGATGCAGGTCGCGGCCCAGGCGGCGCGAACCGGCCACCACAGGTTCGCGCAGGAGCTCCGCAAGCTGGTCGATGCGGCCAAGGCCAGGGGGGCGGCAGCTGCCATCGCGCCCCGCCTCAAGCCGGTCCCCCTCGTGCAACCCCGCGGGGAGCTCGCGGGCCTATTGACGGTCGCCTACCCGAAGACGCGCCTGGCCGAGATGGCGCTGGACGACGGCGTGACGGATCGCGTCCAGCGCGTGCTCCTGGAACAGCGCCAGCAACAGCGCATCAAGGAACATGGCCTGCCGCCGTTGCGCAAGCTCCTCCTCCTCGGTCCGCCGGGCACCGGCAAGACCATGACCGCGGCGGCGCTGGCCGGAGAACTCGGCCTACCCCTCTTCGCCATCCAGCTCGACGGGCTGATCACGAAGTACATGGGCGAGACGGCCGCGAAGCTGCGCCTGATCTTCGACGCCGTTCAGCAGACCGTCGCGGTCTACCTGTTCGACGAGTTCGATGCGGTCGGCGGCGAACGGGCCAGCAGGAACGACGTCGGTGAGATCCGCCGGGTGCTGAACTCCTTCCTTCAGTTCCTGGAACAGGACGAGTCGGACAGCCTGATCATCGCCGCCACAAACCACCCGCAGTTGCTCGATCGCGCCGTGTTCCGCCGGTTCGACACCGTCATCCACTACGAACTGCCCTCCAAGCGCGCCGCCGAGTCCGTGATGAAGGCGCGACTGGCGCTCCTGGACACCTCAGCAGTGGATTGGCCGGCCGTCCTGGCCGCCGCCGAAGGCTTGAGCCACGGGGAGATCGCGCGGGCCTGCGAACAGGGGGCCAAGAACGTCATCCTGGATCATCGGACAGCCATCGACACGGGGGCCCTGGTCGCCGCTCTCGGCGAGCGCCGGGCAACCCACGCGTGACGGCGGCGCGCTGAATGGCGGCGCCGCGCAACCGGCGGCACATCTTGATCCGGACGCCGCCTCGGCGCGAAGACTACCGGCCACACCCGCGGAAGATCGAGCTGGCTGCCCCGCCCCCGCCGGCGAACCGGCGCAGGCACGCAAGGGCGCTCAAGGCGTCGCTCCACCAGGCCCAGCGCGAGGCACAGGCACGCCGAGGGGCGGCGGAGATCGCGGTCCACGGCGCCGAGCCAGGGCTGTACGTCGAGTTCGCCAGCCAGCCAGGCGTCGAGCTGAAGCTCGAAAGCCTCGAGGACAAGCGAAAGGGCATCGAGCTGGTTGCCGTCACGCGGCAGGAGGCTCCGGACGGGACGGTGACCGAACGGGCCACCGTTTTCGTCCCCGACGGCGCCGTCAAGCACTTCATCGCACGGTTCGATCAGTACGCCACGGAGCGGACCGCGAAGAAGGGCGAGCCGCGCCACAGAGACATGGTGGATCCGATCGCGGCCCTCCGCCTTGCGACCCTCCGCACCCTCTGGACCGACGCACCCGAGGCGTATCCCCGGGCGGGCGAGGCGATCTGGTGGGAGGTCTGGCTGCGGCGGCAGGACGGCCGGGAGCTGCAGCGGCTCGTCGAGTTCGCGGGACTCGCTGGGATCCAGCTCAGGGACCGAAGGCTGGAGTTCCACGACCGCATCGTCACGCTCGCCTTCTCGAGCGCGGAACGTCTCTCCGACTCCCTCGACGTGCTCAACGACGTGGCCGAGCTGCGTCGTGCCAAGGAGTCCGCCGGGGTCTTCGCCGGCATGGGTCCGCGCGAAGAGGCCGAATGGCTCAGGGACCTCGAGGAGAGGACGACTCCCGCTCCTGACGACGCAACGGCCGTCTGCGTCCTCGACACCGGCATCAACCGGGCCCATCCACTGCTCGAGCCCTCGCTGGCCGCCGAAGACACCCACGCCTGCGATCCAGGCTGGGGAACCCACGACCACGACGGCCACGGAACGGAGATGGGGGGACTGGCCCTCTACGGCGACCTGGGTCCCCTGCTGGCCGGACAGCAACCGGTTCGCCTGACGCACGTCCTCGAATCCGTGAAGATCCTCCCTCCCCCGACCGCGCCGGCGAACCGTCCCGAGCTCTATGGCGCCGTGACCGCTGAAGCGGCGAGCCGGGTCGAGGTCCAGGCCCCCGACCGGAGGCGTGCCTTCTCGATGGCGATCACTGCCATTGACGAGCGCGACCAGGGGCAGCCCACGTCGTGGTCGGCGGCGATCGACGCGCTCGCCGCCGGTCGGTCGTTCGATCCAGCGTCCCAGGGGCTCGTCTACCTGGACGACAACGACCCGGCACAGCGTCTCTTTGTCGTGTGCGCCGGCAACGTGACGAACCCCGACGTGAACCACCTCGACCGAAGCGACACTGAGCCCATCCACGATCCGGGGCAAGCCTGGAATGCCCTCACCGTCGGCGCCCACACGGAAGCGGCATGGCCAGACGAGGACCCGGAGTGGGAAGGGTGGAAGCCGGTCGCTCGCCCAGGGGAGCTGTCGCCCTGGAGCACGACCTCGGTGCCCTTCGCGGATGCGTGGCCGATCAAGCCGGACGTGGTGTTCGAGGGCGGCAACGTCGTGCACGACGGCGCCGGCCACGTCAACTTCCCCGTGCCGGCGCTCAGCGTCCTGTCCACGCACTACCGGCCAGCCGAGAAGCTCTTCGTGCTCTCCTGGGCAACGAGCGCGTCCACCGCCCAGGTCGCACGGATCGCGGGGGCCATAACGGCGGACTACGCGGACTATTGGCCGGAGACGGTGCGCGCGCTCATCGTGCACTCGGCCGAGTGGACACCCGCCATGAGGGCCCATCTCAGCGGATCCGGGAGCGCGAAGAGGGCCCGCTTGCGCCTCACCCGCCGTTATGGATTCGGTGTGCCCAACCTCGAGCGGGCACTTCGCAGCGCCAACGATGTCTTGACGCTCGTAGCGCAGGCGACCCTCTCCCCTTTCGACAGGGGCAGGATGAGGGAGATGCACCTGCACCCCCTGCCCTGGCCGAAGGAGGCCCTGGAGGGCCTCGCAGAGACGCCGGTACGCCTCCGAGTCACCTTGTCCTACTTCGTCGAGCCGAACCCCGCACGACGGGGCTGGAAACGCCGCCACCGATACGCATCGCACGGCCTCCGCTTCGAAGTCAAGACGCCGACCGAAGACCTGGACAATTTCCGCAAGCGCCTCAACCAGCGCGCGCTCGAGGAGGACGAGGAGCGCCCCGACACCACCGGCGACTCGGCCGCTTGGTTCCTGGGCGAGCAGGCCCGCAACAGGGGCTCCGTGCACTCGGACATCTGGGTGGGCACAGCCGCCGACCTGGCGGAGCGAGGATATGTCGGCGTCTACCCGGTCTCCGGCTGGTGGAAGGACCAGCCAGGACGCGACCGTAGCGCTCAGGGCGCTCGCTATTCGCTGGTCATCTCCATCGCAACCGAAGCCGTAGGCGTTGATATCTGGACGCCGGTCGCGGTCGAGGTGGGCGTCCCGGTCGAAGTCACCGGTGGCTGAGCGAAGAGGGCGTGAGACGTGAGGCTATGAGTCGCTCCCAACTTCCACGGGTTGCGGCAGGAGGGCTCTCAGCCTTCTAGTTCTTGGTTCTACGTTCGAGTCCTTAGGCGGGTCACCGTCTACTCCCTGCGCTGCAAGCATTAGCTCGCATGTGACCCAGAGCCGTCCGGCCCGACGTCCGTGAGTGACACATGGGTCACACGGGGACAGCGGCACGGAGTGGGGCAGCCTGGGTAGTGTCACTTCAAGGGCTGGATCCCGGCCACGATGGCGAGGAGATCGGCGTACTGCTCCAGGTGCGCCCTCACACCTTCGAGGACGTTCCGCATCTCGTCGTGCCGAGCCCATGCGCGTTCGTGGGCCAAGGGCGACACGTCGGCCGGCCGCCGCTGCTCATGGGCCTGCAGCTCGGGATGCCATTGCGAGAGCACGGGCCGCAGTTCCTGGTTCAGTACCTTCACTGCGATGAGCCCCAGCGACAGGCTGCCCTTCGTGGCCGCGGTGGCCACGCCGGGCCCGTGCGTCTTCAAGATGCGACGGGTCTCGGCGAAGAGCGCGTACAAGGATGCCAGCGCTTCGCGCAAGAGACCCTGGCCAGGCTGGAGCGGCTGCACCGCAATGCGGGTGACGAGCTCGACGTATAACTCCCAGGCTGCGAGGATCTGCTCGCGGTCCGCGACCCACTTACCCTTGATGCCGAGCCAGCCGATCTCCACTTCTTTGAGGGTGATGCTCTCCTTGGCCATGTGCGCCGCCTCCTGATGCCGGCCCGAGCATAGGGGTCGTTTCGGTGCGAACACGCGAAGCGGGTCGGCCAAGTATGGGTGTACACTGTCCCTGGACGGTTGACAAGGTGCTGGGACGGGCTCCTCCTCGCGAGCCGTCGCTCAAGCCCGTAAGGCTGTGACGATCAATTCACGAGTCTTCATCAGCTACGTCTCCGAGGATCATAGTTGGGCCCAGACCATTGCTTCGATCCTCGCGAACTTGGGTATCCCCATAACCCGGCCCGCAGCATCGGGGGAAGACTTCGAGGATTGGTTGCAGGAAGTCGCAAGAGAGGCCACCCACACGATGGTACTCGTGGGCGTCTCAACGCGGCTCAGCGAATGGGTCGACCGAGAGATCGCGATCACCACGGAATACCGCAAAGATGGTCCAGGGGCAGGCCTTATCGGCATCATCCTGCCTACGAGCGAGAGCTTCGCACAGCGCTACTACGATCCGACGGACGTGCCCCTGCGGCTCCATGACCTTTCCCTGGCCGACTATGCTGTGATCCGGAAGTGGTCGGAACGGGGTGAGGACGTCGCGCAGTGGCTGGGCGAGGCCGCACGCAGGCGTTCGTTGCGGCGACCGGAACCCAGCCTCCGAGTGGCCGCACGGCTCCACAGGTTCGCTTGGGACGCCGCCGTCGATGTTGACCGGACGAAGCGCGACCCGCCGTGACGCATGCGCTCTTCCATGTGATCGTCCTCCACCACGCCAGCGACTCGATGGCCGGGGCCAGGGTCGATGCGCTCCGTCGCGCGTTTGAGAACGTCCGCTCGGAAGATGATGCTTCGACGTTCGCGCCAGAAGCGGACCCGTGGTCTCTCGTCGGTTTCATCGTCGTCAGCAATCCGACAGAGTTCGAGGCTCGGACGCAGACGGTCGGTCGCCGGGTGCTGTTCGTCATCCTAGTGAACGAAAGGATGGTCGACGATCCGGAGTGGGCGTCAGTGCTGGAGATCGTCGCCTCTGTGCTTCCGAGGAGCGGGCTCCAGAACGCCCTCTGCTTTGTATCTTCGGAGGAGGCGCAGGCCCGTCTTCCCGGCCGGCTCCGGGAGCGACAGGCGCCAGAGAGCTCGGTCCTTGGCGAACGTCGTATGCGCCCGCACACCCTCGCCCTGCTCGCTCTTCACCGTGCCCGGCTGCTGGTCGGGGCCTCTCCTGAGCGCAACACACTGAAACTGTTCATCAGTCACGCAAAGGCCGACGGACTCTTCCTGGCGCATTCGCTGGTATCGCTGCTCAAGGAGGTTCCGGAGCTGAACGCGTGGTATGACGCGATCGACCTCCAGTCCGGAGCCGCCTGGTCGGACGACATCGAAGCGGAGGCATCGTCCAGCGTGCTAATCGCCATCCGCACGGAAGGCTACGACCAGAGCCCGTGGTGTCGGAACGAGTTCGAGACGGCGCTCGCCCATGGCGTGCCCATCATCGTGGTGGATGCGCTTCTGCGCCCCGTAATCAGCCCTTCCACGCTACCCTTCGCGGCGATGCCGAACGTCCGCGTTCCGGACGGGAACACCCACCGCGTGCTGGCAGCGGCATTACGTGAACACCTGCGGATGCTGCTGGTTGAGACGCTGGTCGTCGACCACGTACCTCCGAATATCCCTCTAACCTCCTGGCGTGTCTGGCCCCGGCTCCCCACGATCAGTGCGCTCCAGGCCCGGGCAGCAACCCTCGAGAGGAGCGAGTACTGGCTTCTCCCGCAGGCCATCAAGACGACTCGCGACTTCACCGCGGCCCGGGAATGGCTCGCGGCCACCCAGAGCTACCTCCATCTCGAAGCAGTCGAGACTTTCCTGCTCGTCGCCGGCACGCTCGACGTTCAACCCTCGGCGCCGCTCCCTCCCGAGGGGGGAGGCCCGCCTGGCGGCTCCGACCGGCCGAGTTCATGATCCCCGCCGACCCCCGACGCCTCGCCGGCATTCGTTTCGGGATCTCGATCTCGACCGCTCCAGACATGCCAATGGGTGTCGACCCGGAGCAGGCCACTAACCACCTCATCTTCCGTTTCGCTTCGAGCCTCATCCTGGAAGGCGGTACCCTGCTGTTGGGGCATCGCTGGAAACCGAATGGAATCATGGAGCACCTGGCCCTTCAGGCCAGGGAGAGCCGCTGGCGGGATCGTGCCCTCGCTGCGGGTGTGCCGGTTCCGATCCTGAACCTCCTCGCTTGGCCGGACGAGCCACCCACGAGCACGAACGGCTTGCGGATGATGCGCGAGCGCATCCTCGAAGTCCGCCAGATTCCTCCGCCGGGCTTCCCGCTCCACCAGCTTCAGGATCTCGAGCCACAAGTGCGCCACGAACCGTTGGGGGAGTTCCTGCGCGCCCGAGCCCTCACGGCGATGCGCCAGGAAATGGCCCGCTTGGCGGACGTTCGCCTGTGCTTGGGCGGAGCCATGGGAAGGCCGCTCCGCCGACTCCCTGGCGTTGTGGAAGAGGCCCTGGTGACGCATCAGGCCGGAAAACCGCTGCTCGTGGCCGGTGCCGTCGGAGGTACCGCGAAGGCCGTGGCAAGTGCGCTTCTGCATCGTCGGTTAACCGACGACGAGCGTGCCATGTTCATGACGCCACCCAAAGCAGCTGCGCTCTTCGCGGAGTTCGAGGTAGCCTATCCAGTCCCACCTGGCGACGGTGCGAGCACCGAGGACGGCTGGAATGCTCTGCGCTACTTCCAGGAGATCGAGCTCGAAGATCTCGCCCGCCGTAGCGGCCTCACCCTCGACGAGTATGTCCTGGTGCTCACGTCCAATGACGTACTCCGGGTCCTAGCTCTCGCAGTGACTGGGATATTGCGGCTCAATGCGGGGGTCGGCACCGGTGTGCCGCGAACCTGACGCCGCTGATACAACCGCGGCCGTCTGCGACAACGCCGTGGTGGAGAGCTGCTTCGCGACGCTGCAGAGCGAGTTCCGGCAAGAGAGTCGAGCGCTGCGGCCAGGCGAAGATGGATTTGGCGATTACATCCAGGTGTTCCATTGCGCAACCTCGAAGGGTACGATGTCTGCAAGCGGGGATTGGGGACTTGTTTCGACCACCGGCCATTGATCGTGGCTTTCGGGGCCTATCAGGCCGCGTCTTCCGAATGGAGGCACATCCGTGAGCGAGCAGGGTAAGCTCACGTTGGGCACGATTGGACTCGACGCATATAGCACGGCGGTTGAGGAAACAGATGTCCTGCCCAAAGACCAGGTCGCCCCCGTATTGATGGGGCTGTATGGCGAAGTTGGCGGGATCATGGCCACCGCAAAGAAGCACGTTCGAGAGGGCGGCGCGTTTCCGGGCTACCGCGTTGCCGCTCAGGAGGAGTTCGGGGACACGCTGTGGTACCTCGCTGCCTATTGCCGCAGACAGGGTATCTCGCTCGAGAGCATCTTCAGCGTTGCAACCAAGCAGGTGCCTTGCGCCTCAATGGTGGCCGCGAGCGACCTACCGAATGGCGCTGTCGCGCATGTCACCACGCCCGCGGGGTCGGCAGACATCGATCAAACGCTTTTCCAGCTGGGGCGCGCCGCCGCCACGCTCCTGGACGCGCCCCCAGACCCTGCCTCAACGCGTGCTCGTCTCGGAGCTTTTGCCGCTTGCTACTTGTCCGCACTCCAGGCCGCGAGCTTCAGCTTTGCTGAGATTGCGCGGTCCAACATCGCCAAGGTACGAGGCGCGTTTCTCTCGCCCGACGTGCTCTCCCTCCCCCGATTCGACGACGAGTTCAGTGAGGAGGAACGAATCCCTTCGAAGTTCCGCATCCGGATCAACCAGAGGACTTCCGGACAGAGTTACTTGCGTTGGAATGACGTCTTCATCGGGGACCCCCTTACTGACAACATCGGAGATCCCGACGGATACCGCTTCCATGACGTGTTCCACTTTGCGCATGCGGCCATCCTTCATTGGTCGCCGGTGTTCCGCGCCCTCATCAAGCAGAAGCGCAAGAGCAGCGCCCGGCACGACGAAGTCGAAGATGGCGGCCGGGCGATCGTGGTAGAGGAAGGTCTCACCGCCTGGATATTCTCGCGAGCCAAGGATCTGAACTACTTCGAAGGCCACGAACGAATATCCTATGGGATCCTCAAGACGATCCAGGAGTTCACCGTGGGCTACGAGGTGGCGCTTTGCCCGCTGAAGCTCTGGGAGCGCGCCATCCTGCAGGGGTATGCGGTCTTTCGCAGACTGCGGGACGGTCGTGGTGGGTGGGTCGAGGGTGACCGCGAGAATCGACACCTTCGGTTCGAACCGCTATGAAACTCGGCGAGTCGTGGATCCATCCCTTTGTTCAGACCCTCGCATCTCTGCGCTTCGCGCATTGCTTCAACCCCTACGTAGAACGCTGCCCAGTGCATGACTTACCTGACGCTCCGCAGCGACGGGCCAGCGTGTTGTCGGCAATGCTGCGCCAAGCCGAACTCGGGGGAGTTGACTCAATCTGGATCGGCCGAGACCTGGGCTACCGGGGCGGCCGACGCACCGGTCTTGCGCTAACCGATGACGTCCACGTGCACAGACATACCAGCCGGTGGGGGGTGCCGGCTGTGGTCCCGACGACTGGTGCGCTGGTCTCCGAACGGACGGCGACCGTGATCTGGAGCGTCTTGGACGGGATCGAGGAGAGGGTCTTTCTGTGGAACGTCTTCCCCCTCCATCCCCACGAGGCGGACACGCCGTTCTCCAATCGCCAGCATAACTCGCAGGAACGACGGGCCGGCGAGCAGATTCTAGTTGACCTCGTGATGCGCTTGAGGCCCAGGCGTATCGTCGCCATCGGAAACGAAGCAGCAGGGGCAGCCCGGAGACTTGACTTGTTGGTCCCAGTGCTGCCCGTCAGACACCCGAGCTACGGGGGGCAGCGGCAGTTCCTCTGTCAGATGTCAGCGCTGTATAGCGACCGTGGCAGGCAGTTTCAATTGCTCTGACGCGCGATCCTGACTCCTCGACTATTCTCCGCACCGGTGCCGAGCCTGGTTCTTGGACATGACCTACATCTGGACCTGGGAAGCGGTGCACCACGGTCGGACGACTCGATAACCTGGAAGAAGCCTGCGGCCTGCTCGGATAGGATGTGCCCGCTCGATCTGGCCTATAAGGCTCGGGCAGTCTTCAACGGCTCGGCCACGATGCGAAGGTCCGACGGTAAGGTGTCCCGGATCCGACGAAACGGATCCACTCTTCATGCGTCAGGTTACGGCGGACCAGTTGCTCCGCAAGCTTTCTCCAGGCGCTCGGATCGACCGTCCATATCACGGCCGGGCCATCACCTGCAGCGGAGGCAAGGAATCGCCCGTCGCGACTGAACGAGAGTGATGCCAGGCCCGTTCGATGTGAACGCAGGGGATGGCCGATGGCCTGTCCATCGGCCAGGTCCCAGAGGGTGATCGTGCCATCCGCGGCGCCGGCGGCGAGCATGCGATCGTCCGGGCTCAAGGCGATGGTCCGAACCGGCGCGCCGGCCAGCCGCAGGGGCGTCCCGCGAGGCTCGCCCCCCGGGAGCGTCCACTCACGGACGGTACCGTCGAAGCTGCCACTCATTAGTGAGCTTGCCGAGCGGTCAAACGCGAGCGCGGTCACGCCCTGGAGGTGACCGCTCAACGGTGTGCCTAGGGTTTCCAAACTGCCGGCATCGTGCAGCACGATCGTGCCATCGCGGCCCCCGGACGCGAAGAGGCGTCCGTCCCGGCTGTAGGCGATGCAGTAGACATCTCCCGCGTGCTCGCCGGAAAGTTCCCGAAGGACCTGACCCCGGCCGACGTCCCACACTACCACCCCATGCTGGCCAGCAGACGCCAGCCGGCGCGTGTCCGGGCTGAAGGCCAGGGCGTGGAGAAGAGGGTCCTCGCCGACAAGGGGCTCGCCGATCCGGGCGCCACTCTCCAACCTGGAGATCTGGATCGTGCCTTGGATATCCCCAGACGCCACCAGGCTTCCATCGACCGAGAGCGCCAGGACGGCGACACTCTCTGGAGTGGCGATCGACGGGCCGACCTTCGCGCCCGATTCCACCTGGAAGAGCTGGATCGTGCGTTCCGCGGCTGTCGCGAGAAGGTCGGCGCCTCCGCTGAAAGCGATCACGTCCACAGCCGCTTTGCCGGGCGCTATTGTCCGAGACAGGTGGCCTCTGCCGCTAAGCCGCCAGAGAACGACGTTGCCGTCGTGGCCCGCAGTCGCCAGTATGGAACCGTCGAAGACCATCGTCCCACCCGCGCTCGGCCGCGCTGACATGAAGAGGGCCCGGTTCACGGCACCCCTGTGGCCACGGAGTACCTCGCCGATTTGCCGGCGGGACTCGACGTCCCACAGTAGAACGGCGCCGTCACGACCGGCGGAGGCGAGAGACGCGCCGTCGGGAGCAAAGTCGATTGAAGAGGCAACGTCGCGGTGGGCGGCGAGAGGCTCGCCCGACGCCCTTCCCGAAGAGGCGTCCCAGAAACGAACGGTCCCATCGTGTCCAGCGGAGGCTAAAAGACGCCCGTCCGGGCTGAACGCGACACGGCCGACCGGGCCGCGATGGCCCCTTAAGGGTTCGAGCGCGGGCGCCCCCTTGGCGACGTCCCACATTCGGATCGTGCCGTCCATCCCGCCCGATGCGAGGCGGTGTCCATCGGGACTGAAGGCCACGGTAAGGACAAAGCCCTGGTGCCCGAACAGCGGGTCTCGGAACCTTATGCCGTCGGTCGAAACATCGCCGAGCACCACGGACCCGTCTTGGCGTGCGGTGGCGAGCTGGCTGCCGTCCGGACTGAAAGCTACGGCCCACCCGATCCGCTGATGGGCCTCTACGAGCTTCAGCGGCTTGACGTCGAAACTGTCGCCGATCTTCCAAAGGATGAGCTGAGCGTCCGCGCCGACCCCCGCGGACGCCAGCAGGGTGCCCTGCGGATTGAACGCCATCGCGTTCACAGTCGCGCGGTGCAGGGGCGGCGTCGTCGTCTCGAATGGGTCTATGCGACTCAAGTCGCGTAGCAGCACGTCCCCACGTGTGGTGCCAACCGCAAGCAGGGCCCTCGGTAGCACTTCTTCCGTCTCCCGGAAGGCCATCTCGCTGATGCTGCAGTCCGGGCAGGGAATGATGGCCTCCTTCCCGGCGAACTCCTCGAGGCTGGCCAACAGCGAAGACCGGGCCTCTGCCGTATCCGCGAACTGGAGGCCTTCGGAGGCAAGAAGAACGGCTACATCCAGTCGCTTTCCGGCGCGTTCCAGGGCTGAAAGCCCGGCCATCCGCCGAGATTCGGACGTGTTGCGCTGGAGGACGACCTCATCCAACGCGTGGCGTAGGTCCCGCCGCGAGAACCATAGCAGGACCGACGTTACGAGGGAGACGGCCAACATCAGCGCGACAGATGCGATGACTCCATTGCGTATCCGGCCGTTCCGCCGGTGCTGAAGCACGTGCTCATCGTTCATCTCCTCAGGGGTTACTCCGCGCAATCTCGCGGAGATGGAATTCACGGCGTCACTGAAGCGGAGGTTCTCCAGGCTCCAGTCCTTCTCCGCCATCCCGCGGAGGTCGAGCCACAGCGGGAGCGAGGTGAGGTGCTCGGAAAGAAGAGCAGGCAGCGCCGTGGTCTCGGACCAACGGATACGGCGACTGCCTTCATCGACGGAGATCTCTCCTACGGTGAGGACGATGATGAGGCGCTCAGCACGATTCAGGTTGGCGCACCATTGCTGGAGTTCGTCCGCGACCCATGCGCTCCGCGCTGCGTCCGGCGATGCGATCAGGATCAGGTATTCGGCACCGGCAAGCGCGGCACGGATGATGTCTGGAAGGTCATCGCCGACACGAACGATCTTCTCGTCGCGGAAGATCCGCATCGGCCGCCTCAGGAGGGGGCGGGCGTAGCCCTTCAGCGCGCTCTCCAGCACAACGGCGAACGTTCGGCTCGAGACGTGTTTGTACGAAATGAAGGCCTTATAGCTCGGTTCGACAGGCGCCCACGAGGTTAAGTAGCGGTTTCGCAGCCAAGCCCTTGTACGACTCAGCAAGGTAGGTCCATCGGGCCGGGGTTGCGTCCTATCCTAGGCACTGCGAACCCGATGCCAGATCGGCCCACAAGGTGGCTCGAGCACACATCTTGCCCCTCGGCGCGGCCAGATCAGGATTCCCAACATTTGAGTGCAGCCATGGCCGACACGACGCGTTGGTGCGCAACAGAGGCCCGGCCCCACAGGCCGTTCGTAGTTACCCAGGCATTTCAAGCGGATGCTCGCCGCTCATCGAAGACGACAACGTGGCGAGGCAAGAAGACACTCCTGAGACCGCGGAGACCGCATCTGACAGAGCCGGAACGACGCAACCACATGCTGCAGGTCACGTGGGGTCATGGGTGTCACCTGATCTTGTTGTCTCCGACAGAATATCGCTGGCTGCCACCCTCGAAATCAAAAGGGTCCGCCAGAACGATATTCAAGGAGCCGCCGAACGTCTGCTGCAGCCAGTCTAGTAGGTCGGCACACACCGGTTCACAGAAGACTCGGTAATTGCGGCCATTCCGAAAGCATAGCGATTGGAGCAGCGTGACGGGAACACACGGAGCGTCGCGACCAAAGTAGAAGAAATGCCTCGATAGTAGTACTCGATCCGCCTTAGTGTCGTTCGCAATGTTGTGCGCGTTCGGTGTTCCGTCAGGATTGCTGTGATGTGAATCCGCTTGGAGCCAGGTCTGTGTGGCAGGCTCCCAGTGATAGATGTTGTCGCCTACCATCATCCTTCTGCTGCCGTTTCGGACTGGCCTCTTATCGAGATGCGAGGGGCTGTGCCAATACTCGTTGAATGAGAGCGACTGAGTGACGAGCATCGCGAAAATGCACCGACCTGTGGCCCCTAGTCTGGCACCGCCCATTCCGACCACCCAGTCGCCAAGCTCGGCTCTAGCTCGGATGCCAGGCTTGCATGCCGCCAGCGTGCAGTAGCCGTGGAAGGGGTTCGGAGCGAAGCCGAAGTCCCTATCAACCACATACATGTAGGTTCTCGACACGAATCAGCACTTAACTGACGTGCCAGGATGAGCCGGCGGGCGGGGAGTGCCATCGGGCAGTTCAAACGGATAGGCGGCGCCATCTATGGCCGCGAGTACGCGATCTGAGTTCCACCCCACGATGGCGGACGCATACCGCTCCAACGCCGCCGGGCTGTCCGCGTCCGTCCCACCTCGGATGTACACGCCGACGATTCTCTTCCCTTGTCTATTGGCCTCTTTGACTTCCCAATCGACCCAGGGCCTGGTATGCGTGTCTTTGCCTATGAGCACCACAACCGTTGTGGCCCAAGAGATCTTCATCCGCAAGAGCCGCCGGATCGTGTCGTCCTTTACCAGACCGCGATCCAAGCGCTGCTGGTTCGCTGGTTTCGCTCGTATTGAACTATTCCTGATGTCGTAACCCCTACCTGCCAGGAGGTCAGTGAGCTTGCCTACCTCCTCGTCGTCGGCGTGATGGTGACTGATGAAGACGTGCCGTCTCTTTGTATTGCCATCCATAGCCGCAACCGGATCAGCGCGAGGCTCTAGAGACTACGAGCTTTAAGGTTACCTCGCATGCGCGCCCGCGGTCAAGACACGGAGCTAGGGAATCCGCGCAGGCGTGTTGGCGAACCTGTGACCCAAGGTCGTCCGACACACGCGCATCGGTCACACATGGGTCGCACCTCACGGGCGGCACGGCCTGCGACGGCCGGCTGCCCCCTGAAACACTAATCGTCCTGGTTCCGCAACCCAGGCGCCCCGCGAGGAGCTCCCCCTTCGCGGACCCCGGGACCGGTCACCGGGACGCCGTAGTACGATTCGGTCGCTGTCTCAGCCTTGGGGGCCTATTTGCCGAAAACGCGCCGACGGTCAGTCAGCAGAGACATCCTGGCGATCCGGAGGTCGCTTACGACGATCGCGAGCGCACTCGGGCGTCTCGCCCCAGCGCTGCAAGCCGCCACTCGCGACTCTGGGAACCCATCTGGCCGAGGCCGCAAGGGCCGCAAGCTCAGGCTGACGTCGGCGCGGCGAGCCGCCCTGAGGTTGCAGGGCCAGTACATGGGCCACCTCCGGAGCCTCAAGCCTAGCCAGAAGGCGCGAGTCAAGGTGCTCAGGGCGGCGAAGGGTGTTCGCGCCGCGATCGGCTTGGCGAGAAAGCTCGCGAAGGCTTAGGCGCTCGTCAGAAGTGACCCACCTGTGCTTGTCAGAAGTGACCCAGGCGCGGATCAGGGTTTCGGGGTGCGCTGACCGGCGAGGGCCCTCGATTTCATCCACGCCGAAGGCGTGGCCCGCGGGGGGTCTGAGCGGTCGCACCCGTCACACATCCTCGCCGTGAGGCGCGTCAGGTCAGCGAGAGGAGCCCGTGGGGAGAGGTCTGTCGGTGCCGGCCTGCTGATCGAGCTTCCACTGGAGGTAGCGCAGGTAGGCGGGGTCTGGAGGATTCATGCGGATCTCGTCGAGGAGGGGAAGGATGTAGTGAAGGGATCGGATGGGGTTGAGGGGAGGTGCGTCCTTGGGGCGGAAGGTGCGCCGTACGGTGGCGAGGAGGAGGGCCGCGTCGATTTGTTCGAGCAAGACGCCGCGGTCGTAGAGGGCCGCGGCAAGTCGCCGGTCTTCAGGGCGAGAGTGTCCGAGGGTGCCGGGGGTGCGGCGGTAGTGGTCGAGGACGGCCTTGACGTAGACGTGGCGGTCCACGAGTGCGCTCAGCCCTGGGGGTCCCTCAGCGACGGGCCGTCGATGGTGACGGTGTGACAGTAGTGGCGTAGCCGGCTCAGCAGCGCGTCGACCATGGACTTGTTCCCCAGCAGGTTGTGCCACTCCGCATAGGGGAGATTCGTAGAGATGAGGGTGGCCTTCCTGTGGTAGCGCTCTTCCATGAGCTTGAAGAAGATGTTGGCCTGCTCGGGCCGGCAGTTCACGTAGCCCAGCTGTCGATCAAGAGGACGTCGAGGCGGGCGAGCCGGTTCACGAGCCGGCGTGAGGAGCGGTCGGCGAGCGAGGCGTACATCTCGTCGAAGAGGTCCTGGGCCCGGATGAATTGGCCTCGGTAGCCGTTCTGCAGGGCCTTGAGGAGGAGGGAGCTGGCAAGCCCGGTCTTGCCGACGCCGGTGGGGCCGATGAAGACGATGTTCTCGGCCTTGGCGATGAAGTCGAGCTCGGCGAAGGCTCGGATCTGACGCCGGTTCACCCCGGGCTGCTTGGAGAAGGGGAAGCTGTCGAGGGTCCACAGCTCGGGCAGCCCCGACCTTTTGATGCGCCACTCCAGGCTCTGCTCCTGCCGGGCGTGCCACTGCGGCCGCAGCAGGCCGAGGGCGAAGTCCGTGTAGGTCATGTCCTCTTTCTCGGCGACCTTGAGGTGTTCGTCGTAGATCTCGAGGATGCGCTTGAGGTGCAGGTTTCTGAGCAGCTGCTCAAGCTCCTCCGTCATCGTCTCCTCCCGTGCCGTCGCCTCTCAGGCGGAAGTAGTCCGAAGCCACCCTGCGCAGCACCATGCGCTCGACGCGGTCGAGGTCGAAGAGCCCGTACCGCTCTGCCTCTGCGATCGCGTCCCGAAGCGGCTTCTCGGGGTACTCCCGGACCATGCGAAGCAGATGGCGCAGGGCCAGGGTCGTCTGCTTCCGCCCCCGCTTCTTGAGCGCCGTGACGTAGCCCACCAGATCCGGGGCGAGCTTCGAGAGGACCCCCTCCTCGGGAGACCGATGGGCCGTCTTCTTCATCCCCGTCCCCCTCGGCGGCCGGTGCTCCTGCGCGGTGACCCGCTGGCCGATGGGGTCGAGGAGGCGGGAGTGGGAGACACTCTTCTTTCCGTCGCAGATCTCGACACGGTCCTTGGTCTCCTTGACCTCGACCCGACGGCCGACCCACTCCGCCGGGACCGAATAGCGGTTGGTGTGGAGGCTTGTGTACCCTTCGAGGTCCACGATCCGCTGATGGAGCCGGTACACCTCGGGGACCCAGACGGGCAGCGGATGTAGGCGGGGCTTCTCGAAAGCGAAGAGCTCCCGGGGCACCGCCCGGATGTGGCGCTTGTACTTTCCGTTGACCCTGTCGCACCACTCAAGGGCCTGGGAGGAGAGGTCGGCCCAGTCCGAGAATCTCCTTCCCGGGAAGAAGTTCCCCTCGATGTAGCGGAAAGGCCACTCCACACGGGCCGAGCGGTTGGCATCCCCCAGCTCATGGGCGTGGAAGGTGAAGTGGTAGCGCTCGGCGAAGCTCTCCATCTCCGGGACGGGGATCATCGAAGCACCCGTCCCCTTGAGCACCACCACGTGGGTGTTGTCGATCATGACGACGGAGGTGGCCCCGCCGAAATACTCCAGGGCCTGGGTGAGGAAGACCTTGCAGTCGAAACGCTGGAAGGTCGGGAAGCAGTGGAAGAAGAGCATCCGCGAATAGCACAAGACCGCCGAGGCCGTCTGCACGAGACGCGTCTTCCCGCTGAGCACGATCTCGTGGGGCGAAGTGTCGTGCTGCATCTCCTGGCCCGGCTCGAAGGAGTACTGCCCCGAAGCAGGAGTCGGCTTCTGGCCAATTCCGCTCCGCCGGCAGAAGGCCGTGAGGGCCGGGTAGGACAGCTTCGCCCCCGACGCCAGAAGCTCCTCATGGACTCGGACCAGGTTCCCCTTGCACGAGGTGAACAGATCCAGGATCTCGCTCCGATACGGCTCGGCCTTCTCCTCGCGGCTCATGCGAGGCGAGCTGGCCGAGGCCAGTCGGATCAGCTTCCGCACCACCAGGCGCGACACCTTCAGCGTCCGGGCGATCTGCCTCTTCCCCACACCCTTGCTGTGAAGCTCCAGGATCGCCGTCCGCACGCTCTGGCTCAGCACACCCGTCCTCCTCGATCCGTCTCGAAAGCCGGCCCAAGTCCGCAAGCGCCTGCTCGAGGCACAGCCGCACCTCCTCCCTCTCTCTTGGCTCTATGACCCCGGATCCTTCTCGCCACCGCCGCTCGACTCTCCGCGCCAGCCGTCCCACGAGATCAAGGTCCCGGAGCAGCCCCTCCACGGCGTGCACAGGAGCGGGGTGCTCTTCCTCGAGCTCACGCTTCACGCGCAAGAAGAGCTTCGGGTCTTCGATGACCCGCCGGCGCATGTCCCAAGGTCCCTCACGCCAAGCGCGGTACAGCTCGCCCACCTCGCGGCTCGTGAAGTGGTGCTTCGCGATCGCCTCCGACAACGCCTCGCAGTCCTCACGCTTCGCACGCGCCAGGGGTACCAGGTACTTCATCGCCGCCTGGGCCGGGATAAGACCCCCGCGGATGTGCTCCTGGACCGAGACGGGCAGGATCTCCACCAGGGCGAGTCGCTGAGACACCCAGCCCACGCTCCGATCAAACCGTTTCGCCAGATCCTCGTGGCTCAGGGGAAGATTCCGGAGTTCCTGGAGGAGCCAAGCCTGCTCGATCGCCGTCTCTCCCTCCGCCGCCCGGAGCGACCGGAGAAGGACCAGCGCCTCCGCCTCGGTCATGTCCCACACCGTCGCCTCGACCGTGTCCTGCCCCAGCCGCTGCAAAAGACGCACACGCTTGTGGCCGTCGATCACCTGGTACCGGCCCGGATCCTCGCAAAGTGCCACCACCACGATCGGCACCTGCTGGCCCTTCTCCGCGAGCGACGAGAGAAGCCGCCGCTCCCGCTCCCGGCGCCGCAGGTGCAGGTGCTCGTACGGCATCTCGAGCTGGTGAAATTCCAGGTCCATCCCCGAAGCCCGCGCGGCTGGCCACCACCGCGGCGGTCCCGTGCCGTGCGCCGAGGATCTCGCGCCGCCCACGTCGCTGACCAGACCGGCGCGTGACACCCTGTCCCAGGAAACGGCGCCTTCCTTCAGAATCCAAGGGACTTGGGAAAAGAGGCCTGCGCGTGACAGAGGAGGTCCCCTGTCCCACCTTGGCCCACGTCTTCTCGATTCCGACCAAGCAGGGCTTGAAGATTCCGGCGCAGACCGGCGCGTGACATCCGCACGGTCTTGTCCCAACTTTCGAGGACTTGTCCTTCCAGCTCAGCCGCTTCCGTCGAGAGGCCGGCGCGTGACAGCCCCTCCGAAACCGCCCCGAAAGCTCCCGCAAGTCCCGCCTGGCGCCGCCGCACCCGGCATTCCCGCTGCCGCCGACGCTCCTCCACACGAAAGTCCTGGAGCTCCTTCTCGCGGCGAACACACGCTGTACGCCGACGCCGCGCAAGACGACACGCCGGCGAGCAGCTCCTCTGCGTCCCTTCAGCAGATCGATGGGGCCGAAACCACTTCCGGCAAGAACAACACCGCTTCCTTGTCGCCATCCCCGGGAGTGTGGACGACGACCAGGGACCCCAACTCGCCGACTACTCCGGCGCCAGACCAGACACCAGGGGGTGGGTCCATTTTGGCGAGCAGACCTGGGTCACTTCTCGAAAGCGCCTAAGGTGTCATACGACTACGACCCGACTGGCCCGCGATGGCGACTCGGCGAATACCACCCTTCAGGCTCCGAGGACGATGTTCTCGGGATACTGGAGATGGCCGAACCCAGAAGGTCTTCGCCCCAAAGAGTATCGCTCCAAGCTGGCCCGCCGACCGCGACCGGCCTCGTCCGAAGGTAGCTGGACGAGTGCTGCAAGTGACGGTGGCGGTCGAGGTACCCAGCCGCGCCGGAACAGCTCGTTGCGAGCCTTGCCATTGCCGTCGGCATCTCCACTCCTGTCCGCGGCGCCGGCAGGTACCCGCGGTTGAATGGCGCCGTGCCGGACGCGCACCCATGTGCGCGTCCGCGTGAAAGGTGGAGTCGAGGTTAGGCTGACCAATTACCCTTCAGCTCGGCCTCGCCGGTCCCGCTCAGCAGCCGCCCCCGAAGCCAGTTGGTTTTCTGGCTGAGGCGCGGTTCATCATCACAGACGACTTCGGGGGTAGTCGCAGGCTTCCTGCAACCTCAACCCGGGCCGAAGTGGCGACTTGATCTGGCCGAGTCCCGCGTCGATCGCTGATTGGGGGCGCTCCCCGACCGGTCGATCTCGCGGCGCGAACGAATGCTATCCTTCGCCGTCAGCTCATGACGGAGAGACTCCAAGTCGTCAGGGCCTCTTCTCGAACGCAGCTACGTCAGTGGCTCGCGCTTCTCGACCGGTCAGGATACGTCTATCCCGACAAGGCGCCGTACTTCCAGGCCGCCCAGCAACACCTTCCTTCCGCCACAACCAAGATCGCGCCTCCGGGCTCCCCAACCGTCACTCTTCTCGCCACGCGCGCGCTGCAAGTTCTCGGCACAATCACTCTCTCGCGATTCACCGATCACTCTTGGCTGATTCACCATCTCGCTATCGACCGTTCAGCCCGAGGCTCGATGGTTGTGAGGGTCCTTCTCAGGAGGGCCGTTGAGTTCCTCCTCAGAGAGAGGACAGCGCACACGGTACTTCTGCACTTTCGGGAGGCCAATGCACCAATGGGTGGCTTCCTCAATAGGCTACGTGAGCGCGTCGGCCAAGTGAGTCACTCCGCTGTGGCCATGAATCGCCTTGAACTCTGGCGGCGCAGCTTGTCAGGGTCCTTACCCACAAGAGAGGAAGCAGTCGTCACGCTTTCAAGCGATCCCGCGATCAGTGGCTACTCGGAGGTTGCGACGTCAGGCGCTCCCCTTCTTGACTGCACGTTGGCCCTGGGTCGCCATCTCCCTTGTGTAAGGCGAGCAGCGCGCGCGTATCAGCGCCACGGTCTCGAACGGACGAGAACCGTAAGACAGGCACTCTGTGGCAGTCATGTAGTCGCCGGATGCATGGTATCCGATCGTGTCCCGGCAATCGTCGACGTATCTGGACTCATAAACATACCGAGGCTGTTCTTGGCACAATCCCTTGATGCGAGGGATGCCGTTTCCGTCATAAGACATTTGATGGCCTCAACTGCGCCCGCACCTGCAATTGAGGCGTCAGACGGAATCGTCGCCGTCATGGCTGAAAGGCCGTCCAGGGACCTCCTTGCGAGCGCGGGCCTAGTCGAATGGCGGAGCTATACTTCGCTGGCATTCGATCTCCGGCCAGTAAAGCGGTCTCCGCAGATATTCTGGGCCGTTCTCGGGCGGATAGTGTCTGAAGGAGCGGTAGGGCCGGCTAGTTAGTAGAGTGTCAGGGCGTAGCGGGGCAATCGACCACTTGAGGTGCGCGCCCTGGCCGACACGTTGGCGAGCGCCGTTACCTCGCGACGGTAGTCATTTGCAGACGCAAGCCCGACGGCCTTTCGGACATGTCGCCTTGCGCTTGCGCCCGCAGCCCACTGCGGGAGCTCCTCCAGGGCCACCACGACGGCGGCCACAAACGCGTGTTTCATACCTCTGAGTTCGTAGCTCGCCAGAGCGCGGTTGAAGGATCTCTTGGCACCAGGCGTGTGCGTCCGAGCGCGCCATATCCCCGTCAGCAGGTGACCGTGGGCGCGCTCCTTTGGCCCGAGGGCAAGCTGCCACAACCCGCCCACTCGCTCGGTGGCAATGGCTCGGCGGCCAGCCGTTAACGCGGCGAGAACTCGATCCAAGGACACGGCGGCCAAGCCGAAGCGTGCATTCACCGAGGTGAAGCCCTTTGCGGCCAAGCGGAGATATCGGCTAGGCGAGGTGCCCGACGTGATCGAGCACTGTGCCAGTCCCTCCAGAGCCCAAGAGCGGCCGGCGACGTCGTGATCGCCGAAGCCACTCAAGGCGCTCTCGTATAGTTGCGCGGCCGCCCGGAACTCTCCTCTAAGACGGCACAGCTCTGCGCGCCCCCATTGCGCCCAGGCGGCGAGAGTGGCAAAGCCCATGTCAAGGGCCTGGGCGAGCACGTCAGCGTATAGCCCTTCCGCATCAGCGACATCGCCCCGGTACTTGTAGAGTTCCGCGAGTCCCCATCGCGCGTAAAGGAGACCGTGTAGATCCCTGCCCCTCTGAAACTGGTCCATCGCCGCCCCGTAGGTGCGGCGAGCGGTTCCGAATCGGGCTTCCATGCGGTGTATTCCAGCGATCCCGGCGAGCGCATAGGCTGTCTTGGCGGGACGATCGAGCCGGTCGTATATTTCCTTGGCGCGCCGAAAACACTGCACCGCTCTCCTATACATTGCGGTCTGTCGGTACGCCTCACCCGAACCTAGCCACGTACGCGCTACGATGTTGCGACCTTCCGGCGTGGCGTATCGACGTGCGACGCGCCGTGCTGACCGTCGCCAATACAGATCGCGCTTGAAGTCCCTCCGAAGGAACTGGAACTGCGCGACATCGTCCTGGGCTATCGCGCGCTGGAGCCCCCGCGACTGTCGGCCATTCAGGTCGAGGCACTGCTGAGCCGGTCCCCATTGCCGGTTGTACTGCAGCACTTTGGCAACAAAACGTGTGCGCGTGAATACTGATAGATGCAGTCGTTCCAACTCGAGTTCAAGTGCCGGGCGCCAGGCCACCCCTGCAATCGGCGCGCGACGGCCTCCTCGAGAGGCGGCGTATGGTAGTCGGTTTAGTAGGCTCAGCGGTCTGCCCTCGACAAGAACCGACCCCGGATGGGGCACGAGCAGTGACAGGAAGGGCAAGGTCTTGGCTCTCACCGCCGGGATGCGGTCGACCGCCGATATTCGCAGTGGTCCCTTCAAGTAGCGAATCCAGATATACGATCGACCTACGTGCTCGAGTCTGAGCACCGCGTTGAGGTCGAAGCCATCGCCGCCGCTGTAACCACAGAACAGGACAGGACGTCCGTGCAGCATTGCCTCGAGTAGCCGCCTCTTCCAAGAAGCCAAGCCGTCGGCGAGCGAGGCAAGAGTGGCCTGGATGGTAAGTTCACCATTACGGCCGCTGCCGTCCTTGAGTGAACCGTGAATCTTAAACAGACGGCCGTGGCGGCCCCGTGGGCGACGTGCCATGAGGTCCGCCTTCCGGACGATGACGACTGGCCTGTGCCCGTGTAACCCCTCGAAAGCGCGCTCAATCAGGTCGTCGAAGTTCGTAGTGACAACGTCGTGCCCAGCTGAGAGGGCCTTGGCGAGCGTAAGATGATAGAGGTTGGGCTCGCCCAGGCCGAAGAGGCGTAACAGGCGCACGACCGCTCCACCTATACCCTGCCGACCTATCTCGAGGAGGACTTCGAGGCGGCACCCCGATCGGCCCTCAACTGCGTACCGTCGGAGTCTTGTCGTGTGGTGCGCAAGAAACCGATCCTTCTGGGCGACGGTCTCGAGGATCGCTGCCGCAAGTTCGCCGCCAAGTGGGAGCCCTGCTGGCACGTCTTTCGAAACGCCGGCTCCCACGAACAGGACAAGCCGCGGGTGACGGAGGAGAGCAGCTACGTGAGCAGCGCGTCGGTGGGACACGATAGGTTCAGCAATCGCCCCCTGAAGGGCGAAATAGGAGTGCGTTGTCCCGCCTTGAGCATAGATGCTGCTCTCGCCGGGTCAAAACCCGCCAAGTTGCGAATGCCGAGTTGTAGGAAACGTCGCCGAGCCTCGTCATATAGGCGGCGTGCTGCCTCTGGCGCATCGAAGAGCGCCACAACATCAGCCTGCGTCTTTAGCGCGAATGCGATTCCACGTGGTTTCCCGATCTCCTGGAAGAGTAGGACGGATCGCTCGGCCAGCGAAATGGCTTCAGGGACCTGACCGGAGCGAGCGGCGACGTCCGCCAATGTCTTCAATGCATATGCCTCACCAGTGGGGTACCCCTTGTGACGGAAGTGATCCAAGGCGGAGTGTCCCAACACCCACGCCATTGATGTGTCGCCGGACTCCTTTGCTATCTCCGCCAACCCCCGGAGGGCGTAGCCTGCGTTTACCAGGTCGTGTGCTTCCCCTGCCGTCAGCAGAGCGGCGCTATAGGACTGCATCGCTCCTGGATGATTGCCTTCCATTCGGTAGATCTGGGCGATTCCAGCATGGGCCCAGCACACACCTTTCAGGTCGCCCATCTGACCAAACTCATGGCGAAGGTCAAGATGATCGCGGAGCGCACCGCGGCGCTCACCAACAATTCTCAGGCACTCAGCCATCTCGGCTTGCGCCCAAAGATAGCAGCGCCGTTCGCCACAGGAACGAGCAACCTGGGCAGCCGCGCGAAGCCACGGTATGCAGTCGCGCAGCTTCCCAGCGACGCGAAGGGTTGTTCCGATACCCCAGAGGCACCAGCAGATCCGGTACTCAACTCCGAGGCGAGTCCACATCCGGAGGCCCTTCGAGTAGAGCTTCAAAGCGCTGCGAAACTGACCGATACGCCTATATGCTTCGGCTAGATGGGTGAGAATCTCTGCCGCATCAGTAGTATTCGGGCGCGCGACCTGAGACTCGTGGGCCTCAAGCGAGGTCACGACTGAGCTAATGGGGCGAGTATCTGCGTCGACGGCGAATCTCTCCAAGGACTTCATCGGTCGCGTCGGCCACTTCGGCCTTGTGACGGTGCCTGATTCGAGCCACGCATGTTGAAGGGGGCCGCGGGCCCTCTCGAAATCGCGGTGTGCCTCGTCGAGAAAGGGAGAAGTTTAGCGCAGACGACCGCCGGTGTGTCCGTCCGCGCCCTCCGCAGGATCCCGTCTGCTGCCGTAAAGCGGCGGGCTGACGCGCCCGTCCCAGGCGTCTATGACAAGGGCGTGATGGATTCGTTTGCGGCGGTTGTCAGCCCACCTGCGAGGGCGGAGTCTCCGGCACGAAGGACGCGGTCCCATGCCCGGGAATCCTTGTGGGCTCCGTGAGCAGTTGACTTGCACTGGGCTGGATGTCCTCCCCAGGCTCGCCTGCTACGCCGAGCGTTGGCCTCGCGCGCCTAGCATGCCGGGCGACCGCCAGTCTGTGCTCGTTGAGAGTGGGGCCGAGTTTCATGTCACGCGGACCCCGAAGCACTCGACATCGTCGTCGTAGACCTCGTACCGCGTCTCGCGGGGCTTTTGCTGAAACGCGGTGAGCGGCCACCCTTGGAAGTAGCACCCGCAACCCCCGCGGCCGAGGGTTAGAGGCTCCGGTTTCTAGGTCAACGTGGCGAGCCAACTGAGGGAACGAAGCAGAACCGGTCACGAAACTCCGCGGCAGGTCGTGCCCTCGGCCGGCTGCAACCCACCTGCAACCCAGATGAGCGAGGGGCAGGCATCTGCACCGAGTAGGCTCTCTAAGTGTTTGAAAAAATGGAGCCGGCGCTCGGGATTGAACCGAGGACCTGCTGATTACGAATCAGCTGCTCTACCGCTGAGCTACGCCGGCCGGGTGGCGGGTCGCGCCGGATCTTCTCCCGCGCGAACCCGAATCGTAGCAGAAGCCCCCCGGGCGGTCCAGGCTGTCCTGGGCACCGTGCTAGCATCCCGCGTTCGATGGATGCTTCCGAGAAGCGCGAGCAGGCGGGCGCCGATCGGCTCGCGCTCGGCCTCCTGCTGCTCCTGAGCTTCGGCCTGAACGCCTGGGCGATCGACTGGGGGCTGCCGAGTCCATCGGGCTGGGCGCCCGACGAGCTGCTGCCCTCGGCCGTTCTCGAGGGGATGAGCCGCCACTTCAGCGGCGGCTGGCACGACAAGTACCCGCCCTTTCACTACTACCTGCTGTCGGTCCTCTACGCCCCGGGGTTGAAGGCCGAACACCTCCCCACGGGAATGCCGCTGCCGCCGGAGGCCTATCACCGGCTGTTCCTCATCGGACGCGGGCTGAGCCTCCTGATGGCCGCCGGCACGTTGCTGCTCGTCTACCGCTGTGGCCGCGAGGCGGGCGACCGGCGCGCGGGCCTCCTGGCCGCCGCGATCACCGCGCTCATGGCCCCCTTCGTCTACTACGCGAAGCTCGCAAACCTGGAGGTGCCGTACCTCTTCTGGTGGGTGCTGTCGCTGCTGTTCCTGCTGAAGGTCCTGGACCGGCACCGACGTCGCGACTACCTGCTGCTCGCGGCGACCGCGGTGCTGGCGGTGACCACGAAGGACCAGGCCTACGGCCTCTATGCCCTGACGGTGCCGCTGGTCGCGGGGGCCCGCCACCGTCACGACCGCAGGGAGCACGGGACGGCCCGTCCCGTGAACGCGCTCCTGAACGCCGACACGCTGCTGGCGGGCGCGGTGGCGGCCGCGCTCTTCCTGGCCATCCACAACGTGGCGGGCAACCCCGACGGGTTCCGGGCCCACGTCGCCTTGATCACGGGACGGGCGAGCCAGGACTTCCGCGAGTTCTCGAACGACCTGGGAGGCCACGCGGCCCTGCTCGCGAGCACCCTCCGCCATCTTGCGTTCACCCTGGGGCTGCCGGGGTTCGTGATCGGCCTGCTCGGGCTCGTCGAGGCGGCCCGCCGGCGCGAGGGGCGATGGCTCGTCCTGCTCGTCCCGGCCGTCTCGTTCTACGTTTGCTTCTTGTCCGTGGTCCTCTACGTCTACGACCGCTTCGCGCTGCCCCTGGCCGTGGTGGCCGCGCTCTTCGGTGGCCGATGGCTGTCGCAGGGGTGGAATGCGCGCGGCTGGGTGCGGGCCACGGCTCGGGGCGCGGCCGCCATCACCATCGCCTACGGCGCCACCCGCGTGGTGGGCCTCGACCTGTCGATGACGAACGACGCGCGCTACGCGGCGGAGGACTGGCTGCGCGCGAACGCGGGAGCGGGCCTGGGGGGAGCGATCGGCCCGGCCGAGTACCTGCCGCGGCTCCTCGGGTTGAATGCGCGGCCGATCGGCGCCGCGATCGCGCGGATCGAGACGCTGAAGCCCGCGTACGTGGTCGTGAACGCGGACTACGCCGCCCGGGCCGACGACGCGAGCGCGGAGCACGCGCTGTACGAGGGACTCGAGGCCGGCACGCTGGGCTACCAGGAAGCGTGGCGGTACCGCTACCACCCGCCCTGGCCGCTTCTGGATACGGCCCTCCTCGTCGAGCGCACCGGCCGGGAGCCCCTGCGAACCAACCTTGGAAAGGTCAATCCCGAGGTTGTCGTCTACCGACGCACCGATGCCGAACCCTAGATCTGGTGGTATCCCCTTGAGGACACACCAGATATTGTATTCGTGCGTCGCCAGCACGACTGCAAAAACTCCTTGTATTAATGAGAACTTAATGTAAAATTCCTCAAGTCACTTCTAGAGGAGGAGCCTTTGCGGAAGAGCGTCCTCATCCTTCCATGCCTCGGCCTGGCCTACGGGCTCCTCGCAGCCTGCAATCTCATCAGCAACGTCATCACCGAGAGGCTGCCCTCGCAGCCCACGCCGATCACGACGCCCACCGCGCTGACTCCCATCATCATCCCGGTGATTCTGCCGACTCCGACCCCGCCACCTCCGCCGACGACCCAGGCGCCCGCTCCCGGACCGACACCCGGGCCCAACCCGCCCCCGACGAGCAGCGGCTGCGGCCTGCCGTCGCAGAGCCCGGCCACGAGCTGCGTGTATCAGAGCGGCGCTTTCGCGGGGGACGTCGAGTGGGCGATCGACCAGGTGATCAACCAGAATCCGCAGTTGTTCGACATGACGGACCAGCGGGCCTACCGGGCCCCGAAGGTCCTCAACGAGCAGGGGTACACGAACAACCTCGTGAAGGTGCTCGGCGGGCGCGGCTACTGCGCCCTCTGGGACGGCGAGGAGATCGCGCTCAAGAACAGCCAATCCTTCAACGAGCAATACGACATCCTGACCGCGAGCGGCTACGTGCGGCGTGGCCCGGGGGCCTACCGGTCCACCTGCAGGCCGGCCTGGTTCTAGGCCATCGCAGGGTCGTAGCCACCCCCGACCACCGACGGCGCGATACGCGGCCTTTGCTTGGCCGGCGGCTTTCTGTTATCGTCCGGCCACTTGCAGGGCCGGCTGCCGTTGGACTCAGTTCTCCGCGGTCCCTCAGGAGATCAGATGCCGACCGTTCCTCCGAGCAGTGACTTCCTGGCGGCCCACTCCGCCATCCTGACTTTCCTGGTGGTGGTCATCGGCTTCCTGGCCGTGAACCTCGTCCTCTGGTGGGTGATCCGCCCACACCGGTTCAGCGAGGAGAAGCTCACCACGTACGAGTGCGGCGAGAACCCCCAGGGCTCCGCCTGGATCCAGTTCAACATCCGTTTCTACGTCTTCGCCCTGATCTTCATCGTCTTCGACGTGGAGGCGGTCTTCCTCCTCCCCTGGGCGGTCGTCTTCAAGCAGCTGGGCCTCCTCGCCTTCGTGGAGGGGCTCGTCTTCGTCGGCATCCTCGTGGTGGCCCTGGTCTACGTCTGGCGCAAGGGCGACCTCGAGTGGGTCCGGGTGGAGGACAGGAGCTAGATGCCGGAGATCACGGGCGTCATCCAGAACCGGTTCGACGAGAACGTCGTGACCACCACCGTGGACAGCCTGGTGAACTGGGCCCGCAAGTCGAGCCTGTGGCCGATGACCTTCGGCCTGGCCTGTTGCGCGATCGAGATGATGGCCACCGGGGGCACGCGCTACGACTGGAACCGCTTCGGTCTCATCCCCCGCGGGACCCCGCGTCAGAGCGACCTCATGATCGTGGCCGGCACCGTGACCTTGAAGATGGCCACCCGGGTGAAGCGGCTCTACGAGCAGATGCCCGAGCCCAAGTACGTGATCTCCATGGGCTCCTGCGCCAACAACGGCGGCCCCTACTGGCGCTTCGGCTACCACGTCTTGAAGGGCGTGGACGAGGTGGTGCCGGTGGACGTCTACGTGCCGGGCTGCCCGCCCCGGCCGGAGGCGCTGCTCTACGGGATCATGAAGCTCCAGGAGAAGATCCAGGAAGACCGCGTGTTCCGCCGCAAGGGCGAGACCCTGGGCAGCCTGGCCGGCGCCTCCATGGCCCCCGAGGCCGTCAAGTAAGACGATGGACGCGAAGGCCATCCACGAGCGGCTGGTCGGGAAGTTCGCCGACAGGGTCACGGGCGCGAACCTCGAGGTGGCGAGCCCGTTCGCGGTGGTGGCCGCGGACGCCATCGTCGAGGTGGCGGGCTTCTGCAAGAGCGATCCCGGGCTGGCCTTCGACAACCTGATGTGCCTCTCCGCGGTCGACTACCCGAAGGAGACCCCCCCGCGGATGGAGGTGGTCTACCACCTCCTCTCCTACCGGCACGCCCACACCTTCGCGCTCAAGGTGCACCTCCCTCGCGAGAGCCCGTCCGTGCCCACGGTCGAGGGGATCTGGGGGGTCGCCAACTGGCACGAGCGCGAGGCCTACGACATGTTCGGGATCGTCTTCGCCGGACACAGCGACCCGCGCCGGATCCTGCTCCCCGACGACTGGATCGGCCACCCCCTGCGCAAGGACTGGCAGGACCCCGACTTCTACAACGGCATGCACGTGAAGCCCACCGCCCAGATGGCGGAGCGGGCCATGGGCGGGGAGAAGATCGGGGTGGGGCCGTTCGACTTCACGCCTCCGAATCGGCACGTCGAGGACTGAAGGTGGCGGCAACGCTCATCGGCAGCGGCGCCGCCGACTGGAAGCTCGAGGACCTCGAGACCGACGAGATGGTCCTCAATATGGGACCGCAGCACCCCTCCACCCACGGGGTGCTGCGCATCGAGCTGAAGACCGACGGGGAGGTGGTGAAGGCCGCGCGCCCCCACATCGGCTACCTCCACCGCTGCTTCGAGAAGCACGCGGAGAGCGTCGACTATCCGGGCGTGATCCCCTACACGGACCGGATGGACTACGTGGCCTCCATGGGCAACTCCCTCGGCTACGCCCTGGCGGTGGAGAGGCTGCTGGGGATCGAGACCAGCCCGTACGTCCAGACGATCCGCGTGATCATGGCCGAGCTGCAGCGGATCGCCTCCCACTGCGTGGCCGTGGGGACCTACGGCATGGACATCGGGGCCTTCACCCCGTTCCTCCACCTGCTGCGCGACCGTGAGAAGATCCTCGACCTCTTCGAGTGGACCTGCGGGGCCCGGCTCCTCTACAACTACAACTGGGTGGGCGGGGTCAGCCACGACCTGCCCGAAGGCTTCGTCAAGGCCTGCCGGCAGTTCCTCCGGGAGTACGACGCGATCACGATCCCCGAGCTGATGGACCTGCTCATCGGGAACAAGATCTTCATCAAGAGGACGGCGGGAGTGGGCGTCTGCCCGGTGGAGCTGGCCATCTCCTACGACCTGACGGGGCCCAACCTGCGGGGGAGCGGCCTGCCCCGCGACCTGCGCAAGGACCACCCCTACTGCGGGTACGACCGGTTCGAGTTCACGGTGCCGGTGGGCAAGGGCGAGTTCGGGCCGGTGGGCTCGTGCTTCGACCGGAACTGGGTGCGCTGCATCGAGATGGCGGAGAGCTCGAAGATCATCCACCAGGCCCTGGACCTGCTCGAGAAGACGGAGAGGGCCGACGTCCACGAGAAGGTGCCGAAGCGGGTGAAGCCGGCGAAGGGCGAGGTCTACTCCCGCTCCGAGGCCCCCCGCGGCCAGCTCGGCTACTACGTGGTGGCCGACGGCACCGGCGTCAACCCCTACCGGGTGAAGGTGAAGAGCCCCTGCTTCACCGCCATGAGCGTCTTCCACGTCCTCGCCAAAGGCATGATGATCGCCGACATCATCGCGCTGATTGGGTCGCTGGACGTCGTCCTTGGTGAGATCGATCGATGACGGAGCGACCCAATCAGCTATTGAGCTGGGGGGTGCTACGTCGCACCCCCCAGACCCCCCGCTCGCTCCGCGGGAGCCTGCCCCCGAATGGGGGTGAATCCCGCTCCGCTCGCCGCCCGTTACTCGTGGGCGAGGTAGCATTGCCCACTGTCCCCGGCCGCTAACGATGGACTTTACTTCTCAACTCCTTCTCAAGCTCGTCCCCGGCCTGGCCGGCGCCCCGGCCTGGGTGCTGATCTCCCTGGGGACGGTGGTGCCGGCCATCCTCATCGTCACGTTCATGGCGTTGGGCCCCATCGTCTACGTGTACGCCGAGACCAAGATCGCGGGCTTCATGCAGGACCGCATCGGCCCCAAGCGGGTGGGCCCGCACGGGATGCTGCAGACGGTGGCCGACGCGGTGAAGCTGCTCTTCAAGGAAGCCATCTTCCCCGCCGGGGTGGACAAGGTGCTGTTCGTCCTCGCTCCCTGCATCGTCAATGTGGGGGCCTTCCTGCCCTTCGTGGTGGTCCCGTTCGGCAGCCACCTGCAGACGGCCGACCTGAACGTCGGCGTGTTCTACGTCACCGCGGTGGCGAGCCTCTCCACGGTGGGGCTGATCATGGCGGGCTGGGCCTCGAACAACAAGTACGCGCTCTTCGGGGGGATGCGCTCGGCGGCCCAGATCGTCTCCTACGAGATCCCGGCGGTGATGATCCTGCTCATACCGGTCATGATCGTGGGGAGCCTCTCCCTGCAGGACATCGTGGCCGCGCAGGCGGGCGGTCTCCAGAACTGGCTCCTGTTCCGGTACTTCCCCCTGATGCCGGTCGCCTTCCTGGTCTTCTTCACCGCCGGCATGGCGGAGTGCAACCGCACCCCCTTCGACATCCCGGAGGCGGAGAGCGAGCTGGTGGCGGGCTTCCACACCGAGTACAGCGGCTTCTTCTTCGCCATGTTCTTCATGGCGGAGTACACGGAGATGCTGGTGGTCTCCGCCGTCTCCTCGGTGCTGTTCCTGGGCGGCTACCTGGCTCCTCACCCGTTCTTCCAGAGCCTGGCCTTCGTCGGCCTCCCTTCCGTGGGCCTCGGCTGGTTCTGGCTCATCGCCAAGTCCTGGTTCCTGATGTTCGTCATGATGTGGCTGCGCTGGACCCTCCCGCGCCTGCGCGTGGACCAGCTCATGTACGTGGCCTGGAAGGTGCTGCTGCCGATCTCCTTCGCCCTGATGGTGGTGGTGGGCGGGCTCGTCATGTGGAAGACCACCGCGAACGGATTCCCCACGGACAAGTATGTCGGCTGGCCGATCACGATCGCGCTCTTCCTTCTCCTCTTCACGGGCATCGTCCGGGCCATCCAGTGGAGCCGGCGCCGGCTGCAGGAGATGGCGGCATGACTTCGATGAAGCAATGGCTCACGGACGTCTGGGAGGGCTGCTGGACGGTCCTGGTGGGAATGAGGATCACCTGGCGCCACCTCTTCGTGAAGAAGGCGACCCTCCACTACCCGGAGGAGCGCTGGCAGCTCCCGCCCCGAAGCCGGATGCGCCTCTTCATGAAGTACGAGGACTGCATCGGCTGCGGCCAGTGCGCCCGGGCCTGTCCCGTGCAGTGCATCTACATCAAGGCGGAGAAGCGGGCCCCCACCGCCCAGCCGATCTTCGCGGCCAACGGCCAGCCCATCAAGCTCGACCTGCACGTGTTCGACATCGACATGTCGCTCTGCTGCTACTGCAACCTGTGCACCTACCCCTGCCCCACGGACTGCATCTACATGACCCCCGAGTACGAGTTCGCCACCACCGACCTGACCCAGCACCTCTACCATTTCGCCAAGCAGGGGGCCACGTTCCTCACCGAGGACCCGAAGAAGAAGGCGGCCGCCGCGGCCGCGCCCGCGGCGACGCCTCCCCCCACCCCGCCGGCGAGCCCGGCTGAGCAACGAGCGGGGGGTCTGGGGGGTGCGACGCAGCACCCCTCAGCTCAAGAGCGATGACCGCCGGGGCGGTGGTCTTCTGGGTCCTCGCGGTCGTGACCGTCGGTTCGGCGGCCGTGGTCGTCCTCTCCCGCAGCCTGATCTACAGCGCCTTCGCCCTCCTCTTCACCTTCTTCGGGGTGGCCGGGCTCTACGTGCTCCTGGGGGCCGACTTCCTGGCCGCCACCCAGCTCCTGATCTACGTGGGCGGGATCCTGGTGCTGCTGCTCTTCGGGGTGATGCTCACCCACAAGATCTACGACCTGGATCTTCGAAGCGAGATCACGCAGCCCTGGGCGGGGTGGTTGGTGGCGATCGGCACCTTCGTCGTCCTGGCCGCCACCGCGGTAAAGACGGAGTGGGCCACCGGCGCGCCGCAAACCCCGGCCCCCACCACCCGGACCATCGGCGAGCTGTTCATGGGTCCGTTCCTGCTTCCCTTCGAGGCGGCCTCGATCCTGCTGCTGGTGGCGCTCATGGGCGCCGCCATGATCGTTCGCCGGAAGAAGGACGCATGATCACCCTCCCGCACTACCTGGTGGTCTCCGCCGCCCTCTTCTCCCTCGGGATGCTCGGCATCCTCACGCGCCGCAACGCGGTGAACGTCCTGATGGGGGTGGAGCTGGTGCTCAACTCGGCCAACCTCAACCTGGTGGCCTTCTCGCGCTTCGGGACCGGCAACCTGAGCGGGCAGCTCTTCGCGGTCTTCGTGATCGTGATCGCGGCGGCGGAGGTGGCGGTGGCTCTGGCCATCGTCCTCACCCTCTACCGGTTGCGCCGCACCCCGAACCTGGACGAGGCGGACATCTTGAAAGGCTAGGGGGATGAAGGCGCGGAGCCGTTCAGGCAACCGCATTCCCTCCCCCCTACGTGGGGGAGGATAGGAGGGGGGGTCGATGAACAATAAGGTGGGGGGTCGATGAACGATCAGAGGGGGGGTCGATGAACGATCAGAGGGGGGGTCGATGAACGATAGGGTGGGGGGTTGATGACTGAAGTCGTTCGAAGCGTCGCCCTCTTCACGCCCGAGATCGCCCTCACCGCCGGCCTGTTGCTCGTGGTCCTGGTGGACGCCTCCGGGGCTTCCTGGCGCAACGCCGTCGGCCGTTTCCTGACCGTGGCCACCCTGGCCCTCGCGCTGGTCCTGGCCCTCCGCCTCCTTCCCGCGGGCAGCCACGGCGCGTCGATCTTCAGCGGCATGGTGGTGGTCGATCCCCTGGGCCTCTTCTTCAAGGTGGTCCTGCTCACGGCCTCCCTCCTGACCGTTCTCCTCTTCACCTTCCGCAACTCCCGGGAGCTCTTCGGCCTCGGCCACGGGGAGTTCTACGCGCTGCTCCTCGCGGTCACCCTCTCCAACCTCCTCATGGCCGCCGCGAACGACATCGTGATGCTCTACCTGTCCCTGGAGATGGTCTCCATCACCTCGTACGTGATGGTTGCCTACATGAAGGGCGACCGGATGTCGAACGAGGCCTCCCTGAAGTACCTCCTGTTCGGGGCGGTCTCCACGGGGGCCATGCTCTACGGCTTCTCCCTCCTCTACGGGATGACGGGGACGACCAGCCTGCCCCAGATCCAGGAGTTCCTGGCGGGAGACCTCTCCACCCAGAGCCGCAAGGCGGTCTACCTCACCACGTTCCTCATTACCGCCGGGTTCGGCTTCAAGGTGGCGGCCGTTCCCTTCCACTTCTGGTGCCCCGACGTCTACCAGGGAGCGCCCACGCCGGTCACCGCGTTCCTGTCCGTGGCCCCCAAGGCCGCGGGCTTCGCCATCATGCTGCGGTTCTTCTTCGGGAGCCTCGCCCAGGCGGGGACGGGTCCCTGGGACCTCGCGGGGACCATCGACTGGCCGCAACTCCTGATGGTCGTGTCGGTGCTGACCATGACCGTGGGCAACGTGGCCGCCCTGACCCAGACCAACATGAAGCGGCTGCTCGCCTACTCCTCGATCGCCCACGCGGGCTACATCATGATGGGGGTGGTGGCGCTCTCCGAGAACGGGGCCCGCGGGATGATGATCTACCTCGCGGCTTATCTGTTCATGAACCTGGGGGCCTTTCTGGTGGTCACCCTGGTCCACCTCCAGGACGGCACCTTCGACCTGCGCGACTACGCCGGGCTCTACCGCCGCGCCCCCCTCCTCACGGTGGCCATGGGGATCTTCCTGCTCTCCCTGGTGGGGATCCCGCCCTTCGTGGGCTTCATGGGCAAGCTCTACGTCTTCGCCGCCATCGTGGAGCGGGGCCCGGAGTACTGGTGGTACGCGGTGGCGGCGGCGGTGAACGCGGCCATCGCCGCCTTCTACTACTTCCGCATCATGAAGACGATGGCCATCGACGCCGGCAACGAGAACAAGCCGGCCTTCCCCCTCGCCTTCACGGATGGGGCCGCGGTCTTCCTGCTCGTGGCCGCGAACCTCCTGCCCATCTTCTTCTGGAGCGGGATCGAGGGCTGGGCCCGCCAGTCGTTGACCCTCTACGCCGGGCGCTGAGAGGCGGGCCATGAGCCTGCTCTACAAGTCGCACCCCTGGCACGGCGTGCCCATCGGTGCGGAGGCTCCGCGCCGGGTCACGGTGTACGTCGAGATGGTCCCCACCGACACCGTGAAGTACGAGCTGGACAAGGACACGGGCCTCCTCACCGTGGACCGCCCGCAGAAGTACTCGAACGTCCCCCCGAGCCTCTACGGCCTCGTTCCCCAGACCCTCTGCGGGGAGCGCACCGCGGCCTTCTGCGAGGAGAAGACGGGCCGGCGGGGCCTCGTGGGCGACATGGACCCCCTCGACATCTGCGTCATCACGGAGAAGCACATCAGCCACGGCAACATCGTCGTGCAGGCCATCCCCATCGGCGGCCTGCGCATGCTCGACGGCAACGAGGTGGACGACAAGATCGTGGCCGTCCTCCAGGGAGACGCCGTCTACGGCGACCTCCGGGAGGTGAGCGCGCTGCCCCACCTCCTCGTGGACCGCCTCCGCCACTACTTCCTGACCTACAAGCAGGGCCCCGACGAGGCCCATCCCTCCTGCGAGATCACCCACGTCTATTCCCGCGACGAGGCCTGCGAGGTCATCGGCCGGAGCCGGGAGGACTACGAGAAGCGCTTCCCGGGGCTCGCGAAGCTCCTGGCCGGGATCCCGGGCTGAAGCGGGCCCCGAGTATACTTTTTCCACCACCATGACCACGCTGCTGGTGACGGGAGGCGCGGGCTTCATCGGGTCGAACTTCGTCCGCCACGCCCTGGGAGCGACCGAGGACCGGGTGGTGGTGGTCGACCGCCTGACCTACGCCGGGCACCTCGAGAGCCTGGACGAGGTGCGCTCCCACGAGCGGTTCGCCTTCGTCCAGGCCGACATCGCCGACCGGACCGCGATGCGGGCCCTCTTCCGCGACCACCGGCCGGACGCGGTGGTGAACTTTGCGGCCGAGACCCACGTGGACCGGTCGATCGACGACCCGGGCGCCTTCGTCCACGCGAACCTGGTGGGGACCTACGAGCTGCTGGAGGCGGCGCGGCAGGCGCTGCGCGAGCGGCCGAGCCCCGCCTTCCGCCTCCTCCACGTCTCGACGGACGAGGTCTATGGCACCCTGGGCCCCCGCGGCGCTTTCTCGGAGACCACCCCCTATGCGCCGAACTCGCCCTACGCCGCCTCCAAGGCGGGAGCCGACCACCTGGTGCGTGCCTGGCACGAGACCTACGGGATCCCCGCCATCGTGACCAACTGCTCCAACAACTACGGTCCCTGCCAGTTCCCGGAGAAGCTGATCCCCCTGATGATCCTGAACGCCCTGGAGGGAAAGGCCCTGCCCATCTACGGCGACGGCGGCAACGTGCGGGACTGGCTCTACGTGGAGGACCACTGCGAGGGGATCCTCCTGGCCTTGCGCAAGGGTGTGCCCGGGGAGAAGTACAACATCGGCGGGGGCAACGAGCGCACGAACCTGCAGGTGGTGGACCGGCTCTGCGCGATCCTGGACGAGGTCCACCCCGCGGCGGGCAACCCCACCCTGGCCGCCCGCGGGCTCCCGAGCTACTCCGGGCTCAAGACCTTCGTGAAGGACCGGCCCGGCCACGATCGCCGCTACGCGATCGACGCCACGAAGATCCGGCGGGAGCTGGGCTGGCGGCCTCGCCACGACTTCGAGAGCGGCCTGCTCGCCACCGTCCGCTGGTACCTCGCCCACCGGGCCTGGTGCGAGTCGGTGCAGTCGGGCCAGTACCGGCGGCAGCGCCTGGGCCTGGGGGAGCCGGCGTGAAGCTCATCCCCACCGAGCTGCCGGGGGTGATCCTCATCGAGCCCGACGTCTACCGCGACTCCCGGGGCTTCTTCCTCGAGACCTACCACCAGGAGAAGTACGCGGAGGCGGGCATCCCGGGCCCTCTCGTCCAGGACAACCACTCCCACTCCGTCCGCGGAACCCTGCGCGGCCTGCACGCCCAGCTCCGTCGTCCGCAGGGCAAGCTCGTCCGCGCGGTGGAGGGGGAGATGTTCGACGTGGCGGTGGACATCCGCCGCGGCTCTCCCACCTTCGGAAAATGGGCGGGGGTGGTGCTCTCCGGGGAGAACCTCCGACAGCTCTGGATCCCCCCCGGCTTCGTCCACGGCTTCTGCGTGCTGAGCGACCGGGTGCACGTGGAGTACAAGTGCAGCGACTTCTACGCGCCGGGAGACGAGATCTCCGTGGCCTGGAATGACCCCGAGGTCGGCATCGCCTGGCCCATCCGGAACCCCACCCTGTCCCCGAAGGACGCCGCCGCCCCGCGGCTCGCGGAGGTGCTGGACCGCCTCCCCACGTACCGGGGCTGAGCCGCGTGCGCCCCTGCGGCGCCCGGTGACGGTCCGACCCGGGTTGGGGTATCATCCCGGTCCTGCCATGGGACTCTTGGACATCTTCAAGGGCAAGTTCGTGGATCCGACCTGGCCCGGCGTGCACGCGGGCGGGAACGTGATCACCACCACCGTCGACGCGGTGGTGAAGTGGGGGCGCAAGTCCTCGATCTGGCCGATGCCTTTCGGCACCGCCTGCTGCGCGATCGAGTTCATGGCCTTCACCGCCTCCCACTACGACGTGGCCCGGTTCGGGGCCGAGGTGCTGCGCTTCTCCCCCCGGCAGGCCGACCTGATGTTCGTGGCGGGCACCATCCCCGACAAGCTGGCCCCCGTGCTGAAGACGATCTACGACCAGATGCCCGAGCCCAAGTGGGTCCTCTCCATGGGGGTCTGCGCCTGCTCCGGAGGCTTCTATCGCTCCTACCACGTCATGCAGGGGATCGACGAGATCATCCCCGTCGACGTTTACGTGCCGGGCTGCCCGCCGTCCCCCGAGGCCCTGATCGCGGGGATCATGAAGATCCAGGAGCGGATCCAGAAGGGCGAGCAGGCCAAGGCCCCCCAGGGCGCGCACCGCCTGGGGGCTTCCGGTGACGGGGCGATCGACCGCCGGGCCCGCCGCCAGGCCTGGGCCGAGGACGACGCCCGGAGGCTCGAGCAGGGCCTCCCCCCGCGGGGCGTGATCCCCCTGCGCGTCCTCCCGGACGAGCCCTCGGGAGGCCACCATGGCTAGCGCCACGGAGGTCGCCGCCCCTCCCGCGGGGGTCTCGAGCCCGGCCGTGCGTGTGCTGCGCGAGAACCTGGGAGACCAGGTCCTGAAGGTGGAGGAGTTCCGAGGGGACCTCGCGATCACGGTGGCGCGCAAGGCCTGGGTCAAGGCGGGGCAGCTCCTGCGCGACCACCCCGAGCTGGACTTCAAGCTCTTCCTGGACCTGTGCGGCGTCGACTACCTCGACAAGGACGACCGCGACCAGCGCTTCGAGGTGGTGCTCCACCTCTACTCGGTCTCGAAGAAGCACCACCTCCGCCTCAAGACGCCGGTGCCCGAATCGGACGCGAAGGTCGACACCCTCACCGGGCTCTTCAAGGGCGCGAACTGGTTCGAGCGCGAGGCCTGGGACCTCTACGGGATCGTCTTCGCGGGCCACCCCAGGCTGGAGCGGCTCTTGACCCACGACGAGTTCGTGGGCCATCCCATGCGGAAGGACTACCCGACCGCGAGGCGCCACGTCTTGAAATCGCCGAAGGAGAGGCTGCTCCACGTCCCCGGGGACTCGGAACACGTCCTCATCAACATCGGTCCCTCCCACCCGACCATGCACGGGACCTTCCGCGTGCAGGCCCTGCTCGACGGCGAGACCATCAAGGACGCCGAGGCCGAGATCGGCTACATGCACCGCAACTTCGAGAAGATGGCGGAGGAGCGGACCTACTGGCAGATCGTCCCCTACACCGACCGCCTGAACTACTGCTCGTCCTTCATGAACGGGCACGGCTGGGCCCTCGCGGTGGAGAAGCTCCTGGGGGTTCCCGCCCCTCCGAGGGCCGAGGCCATACGGGTGATCCTCTCCGAGCTGTCGAGGATCATGGACCACATCGTCGCGATCAGCACCAACGTGGTGGACCTGGGGGCCATCACGCCCTTCTTCGTGATGTTCCGGGCCCGGGAGGACATCTACGACCTGCTCGAGGCCTGCTGCGGGGCGCGCCTCACCGTCTCCTATGTCCGCATCGGCGGGCTGGCCCAGGACGTCCCCGAGGACTTCGAGGCCCGGTGCCGCAAGGTCCTGAAGAGCGTGCGCGAGATCTGGGACCAGGGCAACAAGCTCCTCACCCGCAACCCGATCTTCCAGAACCGCTTCAAGGACGTGGGGGTGATGGGCCGGGAGGACGCGCTCTCCTGGGGCTGGGTGGGCCCCTGCCTGCGCGGCTCGGGAGTGGCCTACGACGTGCGCAAGGACCATCCCTACTCCGGCTACGAGCAGTACGACTTCGACGTGCCGGTGGGGACGGTGGGCGACTGCTTCGACCGCTACCTGGTCCGCATGGAGGAGATGAAGCAGAGCATGCGGATCGTGGAGCAGGCCCTGGCGAAGCTGCCCAAGGGGCCGGTGATCACCGACGACAAGCGGGTGGCCCTGCCCCCGAAGTCCGAGGTCTACTCGAACATCGAAGCCCTGATGAACCACTTCAAGCTGATCTACGAGGGCATCCTGCCTCCCCCGGGCGAGGTCTACGGCTACACGGAGGCGGCCAACGGGGAGCTCGGCTTCTACGTCGTGAGCGACGGGGCCAAGACCCCCTGGCGCCTCAAGGTGCGGCCGCCCTGCTACAACGTCTACCAGGCGTTCCCGGAGATGATCAAGGGCGCGATGATCGCGGACGCGGTGGCGATCATGGGCGGCCTGAACGTCGTCGCGGGCGAGCTCGACCGGTAAGCCATGCCCAAGTGCACGATCGACGGCAAGGAGATCGAGGCCGCCCCCGGGACCACGGTGATCGAGGCCGCGGCCCGCCACGGGATCGAGATCCCCCATTTCTGCTGGCACCCCGACCTTCCGGTGGACGGCAACTGCCGCATGTGCCTGGTCGAGATCGAGAAGATGCCCAAGCTCCAGATCGCCTGCAACACCCTGGTGACGGAGGGCATGGTGGTCCGCACCCGGAGCGAGAAGGCGGTGGAGGCCCACCGCACGACCCTCGAGTTCCTCCTCATCAACCACCCGATCGACTGCCCCGTTTGCGACCAGGCCGGGGAGTGCTACCTGCAGGACAACTACATGGGGCACGGCCTCTACGACTCCAAGGTGGAGATCGAGGACAAGGTCCGGAAGCGAAAGGTGGTGGACCTGGGGCCGATCATGCTCGACGCCGAGCGCTGCGTGCTCTGCACGCGCTGTATCCGCTTCGAGCGCGAGGTCACGGGGACGAACACCTTCGAGCTCGTGAACCGGGGCGACCGCACCGAGATCTCGACCTTCGAGGGACGGCCGGTGCTGCACGACTACGCGGGCAACCTGGCCGACGTCTGCCCGGTGGGGGCCCTGCTCTCCCACGACTTCCGGTTCAAGATGAGGGTCTGGTTCCTGAAGGCGCACGAGTCGGTGTGCCCGGGCTGCTCCACCGGCTGCAACGTCTTCGTGGACGAGCGGGACGGCGAGGTGCAGCGGCTCCGCCCCCGCCGCAACGTGGACGTGAACAAGTCCTGGATGTGCGACCTCGGCCGGGCCTCCTACAAGGAGATCGGCCTCACGAGCCGGGTCTCCGGGGCGCGCCTAAAGGGCGCCGCGAAGTGGGAGGGCGTGAGGGTGGCCCCCGCCCTCGATACCGTGGCCGGCCGCATCAAGGAAGCGGGGAGCGCGAGCGCCTTCCTGGCCTCGCCTCAGGCGACGAACGAGGACCTCTTCGTCTTCCGCCTCCTGGCGGAGGCGGTGGGCGGCAAGCTCGACTTCCGGGTGGGCGACCCGCAGACGAAGGTTCGGGTCCGGTCCGACAACGTGCTCCTCCGCGAGGACCGCAACCCGAACACCCAGGGCTGCCTCGACCAGGGGCTCGGACGCGCGGGAGTGCCGGCCATCCTCGAGGCCTGCCGGTCGGGGGCGGTGAAGGCCCTGGTCCTGCAGGGCCCCGAGCTCCTGCGGATGCCCGAGGCGGTGGAGGCGGTGGCCCGGGTGCCGTTCGTCGCGGTGATGGCGACCCACGAGGGACCGGAACTGGACCGCGCCCACGCGGTGCTGCCCGCCGCCGTCTGGGCCGAGGTGGACGGCACCTTCACGAATTACCAGCGGCGCCTCCAGCGCCTGCGGCGCGCGGCCTCCGCACTCGGCGACGCCCTCCCGCGCTGGGAGCTGGCGAAAGGCCTGCTCCATCGCCTGGGCCAGCCCCTCGCCGCGACCTCGGCCCGCGAGGTGTTCGCCCTCCTCGCCAAGGCGGTTTCCGACTACGCCGGTCTCGACTACAAGGCGATCGGCCCCCAGGGGCGCGCGCTCCCCCTGGCCGAGGAAGGACCCGCCCGCGAGGCGCGGGCCTAGGACCGGAGGCTCACCTGGCGGCCCGCGTCATCACCGTCGATCGCAGCCAGAGGGCGGGAGTGGGTCCGATCCTGCTCGGCCACTGGATCACCCTCCAGAACTTGCTGAAGACCCTGTTCGCGGGCCAGGCCTCGACCATCCAGTTCCCGGAGCAGAAGCGCCGCCACTCCGAACGGTACCGGGGGATCCACCTCCTCACCGTGCGCGAGGACGGGTCGCCCAAGTGCGTGGCCTGCTACATGTGCGCCACCGTCTGCCCGGCCGAGTGCATCTACATCGAGTCGGGAGAGCGCCCCGAGAAGACGATCGAGAAATACCCCACCCGGTTCGAGATCGACCTCCTGCGCTGCGTCTACTGCGGCTTCTGCGTGGACGCCTGCCCGGAGGAGGCGATCCTCATGAGCCGGGAGAACGACCTCGTGGGGACCTCCCGGGCCGACCTGATCATCGACCGCGACCGCCTGCTGGCCCGCGGGGAGCTTCGGGAGCACGGACCCGGCTACCGCCCGGACGATCACGACGTCCGCCGCCCCGTGCGCATCGCCGCCCTGGAGCGGCTCGAGAAGGAGCACGGGATCGTCCCCGGGATGCCCAAGCGGTAGGCGGCGCCGTCCCCCTCCGCGCGGACGCAGTCAGGCCGTACCGCGCCGCCCTTTGAGCGACGACGGGGTCCCATCGCCTCCCCGGCCGCCGGGGGGCACCCGGAAGCGCTGGAAAGGCGTGTCGCACTGATGTTTGCGGAGGAAGTGCAGGAAGCGCGGTTGATCGCCGGGCTCCATGTTGAAGAGCTGGAGCAGCAACGGATAGCTCCCGCGGGTCTGCTCGAGCCCCTTCTGGACGACCTGGCGCAGCTCCCTCCGCGTGAGGTCGCGCAACATGAACGGGTCGTAGACGACCGACCAGAAGCACTCCCGCCTCGTCACCATCCGCTCGTACAGCACGTCGCTCGTCGCCGTCCCGTGGCTCGGCAGCACGGCTTCGGACGGGCGGGGGACGGTGATCTCCGGGGGCAGATCGGCGGGCGTGATGATCAGGCTCTGGGCGCGCACGGCCAGCCGCTCGGCGACGTTCCTCAGCTCCCGGACGTTACCCGGCCAGTGGTAGGCCATCAAGTGGGCCATGGCCTCGCTCGACAGCCGGGGCAATTCGATCCGGTACCGCTCGGCATAAGAGCCGAGGAAGGAGTCGAACAACGCCGGAATGTCCTCGCGCCGCTCGCGCAGGGGTGGCACCGCGATGTGGATGACGTTGAGGCGGTAGAACAGGTCTTCGCGAAAGGTCTTGGCCTCGATCCCCTTGGCCAGGTCCCGGTTGGTGGCCGTGATCACGCGTCCATCGACGGCCGCGCCGGCGAGCTGGGCGCCGATCCGCTGGATCTCGCCGGTCTCGAGGAACCGCAGCAGCAAGCCCTGCATGCGCAGGCTCATCTCGCCGATCTCGTCGAGGAAGATCGATCCGCGGTGCGCGGCCTCCAGCATCCCCGGCCGGTCGCGATAGGCGCCGGTGAAGCTGCCGCGCGTGTGGCCGAACAGCTCCGACTCGAGCAGGGTCTCCGGCACGCCGGCGCAGTTGATCGCGATGAACGAACCTTGCCGCCGGCCGCCCTGCTGGTGGATCAGGCGGGCCGTGTCTTCCTTGCCGACGCCGCTCTCGCCCGTGATGAGCACCTTGGCCTCCGAGCGGGCCGCGCTGCTCACCTCCTCCCTCAGAGCCCGGATTGCCGGGCTGGTTCCAATGAGGCGAGCACCCGAGTAGGAGGTCATAGTCCCCCGTTCGAATGAAGAGAGGTCGTATTCCTGGCGACATCACGGGATCAGAGCTTCGATTCTAGAGCCTCACCGCGGTCGGAAAGCAAGAGAAATCCGCCGGGGAGGTCCCGGGGTGGGGGCTCTCGCGCCGTCGGTTGCCCGCGGGTAGCCTTCGGTCTGCCCCTGGGCTGCCTCCTTCAAGTCTGTCGGCCTGGGAGCAAGGTCTTGACGGGAACGTAGCCGGGGAACGAGACTTGCTTAGGCCATCAATCGGGATTCGGCGCGGGAGGAGCTCGATGGACATTCGCGTGGTTTCGTCGCTCGCGCCCGAAGACGAAGGGGCCATCGCGCCCTCGATCCTGGCCGCGGTTCGCCGCGTCCTGGACCGCCTCCCGATCGCGTATGCGATTCGGGTCGAAACGACGAGCCAGCGGGTGCTGCAGCACAGCGCGGCCGCCGATGCGCTCTTCCCCCTGGGGAAGCCACCTCGCGTCTCGGTGCCCTCCTAGTCCCCCCCGTCGCCCGCCCCGGAGTGAATCCGGTCCGGCAAACCGGCCGTGGGGGGCGCTTCAGCGGTAGTCCTTGAACGGCAGCTGGCACTCGTGCTTGCGGAGGAAGTTGAGGAACCGCTTGTAGTCGCGCGGCTCCAGGTTGAAGAGCCGGGCGACGATCTTGTAGTTCCCGCGCGATTCCTGGAGCCCTTTCCGGACGAGCTCGCGGACGTTGCTGCGCGTGATCTCCCGGCGCATGTAGAGCGGGTAGACCGCCGTCCAGAACGACTCCCGGTGCTCGGTCAGCTTTCCGTAGAGGTCGTCGGCCACCGTGCGCCGCCGCTCGCGCTTCGGACGCACGCCGATGCCCCCCTGCGAGCGCACCTCCGCGGGCAACTGCTCCGCGGTCACCACCTCGGACCGGCCGGTCACCACCAGACGCTCGACCACGTTCTGGAGCTCGCGCACGTTGCCCGGCCATGAATAGGCCGACAGCGCGGTGAGCACCTCGGGGGAGACGGCCCGCACCACGTGGCCGTTGCCGGCCGTGAACCGGGCCAGGAAGTGCTCGATCAGCGCGGGGATGTCCTCCCTCCGCTCGCGCAGCGACGGCACCGTGAGGTGGATCACGTTGAGGCGGTAGTAGAGGTCCTCGCGAAATTGTCCCTGGACGATGAGGTCACGCAGGCTACGGTTGGTAGCGGAGATCACGCGGACGTTCGCGCGGCCGACGATGCGGTCGGCCCCGACCTTCTGCAGCTCGCCCGTCTCCAGGAACCGCAGCAGGAGCCCCTGCATCCGCAAGGTCATCTCGCCGATCTCGTCGAGAAACATCGTCCCCTCGTCGGCGAGTTCGAGCTTGCCCTGCTTGTCGCGATAGGCGCCGGTGAAGCTGCCCTTGACGTGCCCGAACAGCTCGGATTCCAGCAGGGTCTCCGGCAGGCCGGCGCAGTTGACCGCGACGAGGGGGTGCTCGGCCCGGGGACTCAGCTCATGGATGAGTCGCGCGACCAGCTCCTTGCCGCTGCCGCTCTCGCCGGAGAGCAGGACCTTGGCGTCGGAGCGCGCGATGCGGTCGACCTCCTGCCGGAGCTCGATCATGGGAGCGCTGTTGCCGATCAGTGAGGTCTGGGCGTCGAGGTTCATGGCGTCGATCTCATTGCCTGCCGGGTCAGAGGATGGCCCGGCGGAGGAACTGGCGGAGCGCGCGCCGGCTGTCCTCGTCGGGGTCGACGAAGCGCACTCCGAGCCTGACCGAGCCGGCCTCGCCGTCGGGCGCTTCGGACTGGACGCGGCGCACCTCCACGACCGACGTGAACGCGTCGCCGTCGAACGCCGTCCGCAGCTCGGCGCGCTCCGGGGCGCCGATCGGCTGGCCGCTCGCCAGGAGCACCCCGCTGAGGCTGATATCGACCAGGCGTACGGTGGACCAGATCGTCATCTCGCACCGTCCTCGACCCAGCACGGTCACCCGCGGGGTCCGCCGCCGTTCTTCGAACGCTTCCGCCATCGTCCTCACCGCCGATCCCGTCGACCCGGCCGCGTCGGCGGCCACGAGGCGATCGATCTGCTCGAGCAGCGGCGGCGGAAGCTCGACGAACTCGAGTCCGATCCGATACCTTTCCCGGCCGTCAGGGCCGGCTACCGCCTCCACGCGGCACACCCGCACCCTGGCGTCCCCCGCCACCGGGCCCAGGGCCAGCCGCATACGGTGGACCGAGAGCAGGCGCAGCGAACGCGCCGCTTCGAACAGACCGCCGCCCCGTCCGATGTCGCGGAGCGGATGCACGTCACCCAGACTGCCCCAGAGCTGTCCGACAATCTCGGCTCGCTCCTGTTCCCGTCGGTCGCCCCCGCTTCCCATGCGTCGGACTCGGTGCCGCCGGGCGGGGTGCGCACGCCCCGCCCCGGAGTCGTCAACCGCGAGACCGGCCCGACATCCTGGCCACCCGGCCGCCTCGGAACGTGCCGACTCGCTCGGGTTCGAGGCGACCGGAAGACGCAACAGCGTCGAAGCGAGGTCCCCAACGCGGCGGGAGGTAGCAAAGAAGTCGCCACCGCCGGGCAGACCCCGGTCCCGATGTGGCACCGGGTTCCCTCCACGGTAAGACCTTGATTCCAAATGAAGCCACGCCCGATGCGCGCAACCAGGGGAAGTGCGCGCTTCGCGTCAAAGTGCGAATCTGGAAGACAAAAGTCTGCCACATTCGCATCCTTCAGCGCAATAGCCAAGTCTTTCGTTCCTCCCCGGGACCGACCACGGCTCAGTCGGTGGCCAGGAATCCTTCGACTTCCAGGTGCTGGATGACGAGGTCCGCTGCCTGCTCGGGGCTCATCTTCTCGGTGTGAAGGACGACCTCCGCGTCTTCCGGCGGCTCGTAGGGATCGGAGATGCCGGTGAACCGGGGGATGAGGCCGGCCCGGGCCTTTGCGTAGAGCCCCTTGCGATCTCGCTGCTCGCACACCTCGAGCGGGGTCGCGGCGTAGACGAGCACGAACCCTCCGGACGGCTCGATGATCGCGCGGACCTCGCGCCGGACGCTCGCGTACGGGGCGATGGGCGCACAGATGGCGACCCCACCGTTCTTGGTGATCTCCGAGGCGACGAAGCCGATCCGGCGGATGTTGATGTCGCGGTGCTCCTTCGAGAACCCGAGCTCCGATGACAGGTGCTTGCGCACGAGATCGCCGTCCAGGAGCGTGATCGGCCGTCCGCCTCTCTCGAGCAGCTTCACCAGGAGCGCGTTAGCGGTCGTGGACTTGCCCGAGCCGGACAGTCCCGTGAAGAAGACCGTGAACCCCTGCCGGGTGCGCGGGGGATGCGTCCGCTGGAGCTCCCGAGCCACCTCCGGGAAGCTGAACCACCGCGGGATGTCCGCGCCCCGCTGGAGGCGGCGTCGCAGCTCGGTGCCCGACAGGTTCAGCACGGTGGCGCGGGCGGGCACCTGGTCCTCGGGGAAGTACCGGTCCAGCTCCTGCACGTACACCATGTTCTGGAAGGGCACCATCTCCACGCCGAGCTCGTCCTCGTGCCGGCGCAGGAGCTCCTGCGCGTCGTAGGGGCCGTAGAACGGCCGGCCGCTGGAGTCGGAACCCGGACCGGCGTGGTCGCGGCCCACGATGAAGTGGGTGCAGCCGTAGTTCTTGCGGATTATCGCGTGCCAGACCGCCTCCCGCGGCCCCCCCATGCGCATCGCGACGGGGAGCAGGCTCAGCTTGGCCATGTGCGGCGGATACGTCGCCAGGATCGACTGGTAGCAGCGCACACGCGTGTAGTGGTCCACGTCACCCGGCTTGGTCATGCCCACCACGGGATGGATGAGCAGGTTGGCGCCCGTCTCCCGCGCGGCGCGGCTCGTCAGCTCCTGGTGGGCGCGGTGCATGGGGTTGCGAGTCTGGAACGCAACCACCCGCGACCAGCCCAGGCGCGCGAACTCGGCGCGCAGCTCGGCCGGGGTCAGGCGTAGCGACCGGAAGTCGTAGTGGGCCGGCAAGTGGATGGCTTCGATTCGCCCCCCCACGAGGTACGGGTGGCTCCGCTCCAGGAGCGTCGCCACCCCGGGGTGCTCGTGGTTGGTGGTGCCGAACACGGCTTCGGCCTCGGCGACCCGATCCGCCGTCCACACTTCTTCGACGTGCAAGGCCGCCAGCATCACTCCCTCGGGGTCCCGCAGCGCCAGCATCGAGCCGGGAACGAGGCTCGTGGCCACGGCCTCGGCCACGTCCAGGGTGATCGGCATCGTCCACAGCGTGCCGTCCGCCAGCCGCATCCGGTCGCGGACCGACTCGTAGTCGGCGCGGGCCATGAACCCCCGCAGGGGCGAGAAGCCGCCGTTCGCCAGCAGCTCGAGGTCGCACAGCTGCCGGGGCGTCAGGTCCCATGATGGCCAGGTGCGCGACGCGGCCTGCAGGTCGGCCGCCCGCTGCGGGTCGGCCAGCAGGTTGACGAGCGTTCCTCCGTGCGGGGACGTCATCACGTCCAGATGATTCAGCATCGTTCAGCCCGATCCTCCAACAGGGTCACCCGTCTTCGATCACCGTCGCGCGGTCCCTTGCCGGATCGCCCCATCAACGCTCGCCGACCTTTTCGTCCAGGTACTCGAGGCTCAGCCCCCCCTCCTCGGTCGCCATCCGCAGCAACAAGAGGCCGGGAAAGGACTGCTTCTTCTCCGGCTCCGATGCGTGGATGATCACCGTCGTCCGGTCCGTCTTCCGGTCGTATCGGGCTCGGACTGCGGGGTGCCCGCGCCCCTCGATTGCGATCCGTTGCTCGAGGTTTCGCAGATCCGCGGCCTTCCGATCGTCGCTCCATTCGAACCGCAGGCTGTTCGCGGGGAGCTCGGGCTGGGACTCGCCGCTCCGGGTCAGCGAGTCGATGCGGCCATGGAGGTGATCGCCCGCTGTCTTCACCACGTCAATCAACTGAAGGGTGTTGCCGGCGAGATCGCGCACGAGGAACGTGCGCCGTCGGGCATCGTGGCCTCCCCAGGAAAGGGCCACCACTGACGAGGGCGGGATCGCGCCGTCCCCGCTCATCCCGGACAGGCGGTCGCGGCCGAAAACCTTGAGGTCGCGGGACTCTGGATCGAAGCGCTCGAAGGCTTCGGGGGCCGTCTTGTCGATGTTGATCGGACCCACCTGCGCTGTCGCCGCGTTGCCCGCCAGGTCCGTGGCGGTCGCGGTCCGCGACTGCCCCGCGCCCTCCCCCTGGAGCACCTGCGAAGTCGGCCCGCACTGCGCCACTCCCGACACGCCGTCCGAGCACGTGAAGGTGACGGTGACGTCGGTGCTGTTCCAGCCGAAGGCGTTCGGCGCCGGGTTGCCCGCGCCGACGATGGTGGGCGGGGTCTTGTCGATTCGCACGACCACGGCCGCTTCCGTGGTCTGGTCCGAGGAGTTCGTGGCCGAGCAGCTGAGTGTCGTCACCCCTTCGGCGGAAACGGTGACCGATTCGCAGCCCGTAGACGAGGCGAGCCCCGCCCCCGGAGTGGTGATCGTCCAACTCACGGTCACGTCGGTGTTGTTCCAGCCGAACTCGTTTGCCCCTGGTGAGACGGATGCCGTGACCGTGGGGGGCTGCGTCTGCAGGCCGCCCGGCGGCGCCTTTGACGGCGCGCCGACGAAGTTCGAGGGCGCCGAGAGGTTGCCCTCTGCATCTTCCGCGCGCACGAAGTAGATCGACTGCAGGGAGGTCGGAGCCGGCTCGATGAACTGCGGGTCCCTGCGGATGCCGACCTGGACGAAAGGCATGGGCACCCCGACCTTCATATTCCTGACCGCCTGGATCGCCTCGCAGATCGCCGGCGTGGCCGGCGCGCACAGGTAGTCGAACTGGCCCGCCAGGATGCCGTCGAGCGTCACCGTCATGTTGATCCCCGGTACTGGGATCTCGACGTTGCCGGCAAGCAACTCCATGGCCGGTCTCACCGTCGCCCGGTAGACCCGATACTTGACCGCGCCCGGCGAGGCCTCCCACGACAGGACGACGTGGCGCCCCGCCGCCGCTTCGGGGACCGCTCCCAGGCGCCGCGGCAGCGCCAGCACGGCGGGCGGTTCGAGACCAGTGCAGTCGGGGGGTGCGCAGAGATAGACCTGCGCTCCACCCTTGGCGCGGACGGTGCCCACGAACAGCCCTGCCGACGTGGAGAGGATGCTCCGCCCGCCGATGTTCTGCCCGTCGAGGAAACCGCCGCGCGTTATCGCTTCCCAGTGGACGCCGTCCCGGGTGCGGAAGAAGTCGAACCCGTACTGGTACCCGAGGATCCGGTCGAGAAGCTCGAAGAAGCCGCCGAGGCCCTGGAAAAGGGTGCCCACGCCGGTGCTCCAGTCCCAGGTAGTCAGATAGAGCTGGCCTTCGTGCGCGGTCATCCGCCAGAAGTGCCCGTTGAACCAGCTTCCAAAGCCCGTGCCCATCCCCGAGAGCGGCGCCTTGAAGCCCTGGGGCGTTAGGCGTGGCTCGCCGACGATAAGGTCCCACGAGTCGTCGGGGTTCACGCGGTACAGCTCCGTGGGTCGGTTCGTCCCGAGATAGAGCTGCCCCTTGAAGATCGCAAAGCTCAGGCCGTTCGGGGCACGGAACAGGGGGTCCGCCTGCCAGCCGCCGTTGAGGATGATCGGTGTCCAGGCGTAGGGCGGGGGGCCTGTCGCGGCCGTCTTGTACAGGCCGAAGCCGGCCGTGTCCATGGAGGAATCGCCGGTGGTCGCGTAAAGGAAGTCGTTGAAGACGATGAGGTTCCAGACCGGGAACTGCTCGCTCACCGGGCTCGCCAGGAACCACGCGTTGTCCCCCCCGTTGGGATTCGCCGAGCCGATGACGGCCCCCACGCCGCGGAAGTCGCCGACGGTGGCGAACAGCATGCCCTTGTACGGGGTCAACGCGCGGAAAGAGCACAGCCGCCGCTTGCTGCCGGGCAGCGCGTTGCCGATCCCGCCCAGGAAGCTCCCCGGCGTCTGCGGCACCGCCTCGAAGTTGACGCCGTCCACGCTGCGCAGAAGCCGCGGGGGCGGGTACCCCGACGCCGCGAACTGGGGCAGCTTGTCGAACACCGACTGCGAGGTCACGCCGCCCACGTAGAGGGCGTCGGTGCCGTCCGGTTCGGTGAACACGGTCATGCCGCGGAAGCCGACGTCGCGGGCGGTGAAGACGGGCTCGCCGTCCACCACCCCGAGAGGGATGCTCTCGGGAGACTTGAACACGCGCGCCCAGTCCTCGGTCTCCGGATCGTAGCGCCAGATCTCGCCCGCGATCGAGCGCGTGAGATCGGCGCCGTCCGGGCAGCCACCCGACAGCACCGACAGCGGGTATAGCTTCGACCCAGTCTGAACATCAAGGGTCAGGACGCTGAGACACTGGATCTCGCGGCCCGTCCCGACGTACAGCTTGCCCTGGAACCACTCCATCGACCACATCCAGTTGTTGTGGCTGTCGCCGAAGCCGTTGGCCACGATTCTCTTGAATTGTTCCAGTGAATACTCGAGCGCCATCAGACGCGCGTGGATCTTCATGAAGGTCTGGTTGCCCGAATCGATCTCGAAGTGGTTCGCCTTCACCTCGCCGAGGTCCGTGGACCACTCCGCGGGCAGCCTTCCCCGGGGGACCGGTACGAAGCCGTCGTTCTTCCGGCCGGGCGTCAGGCCGTAGAGGATCAGGCCCGTCACGCCGGTGAGCGGGTTCCCGCGGGCGTCGCTGCCCTCGAGGGTGAAGAACGGGATGCCGCTGGCCTGCAGGATCGGATCGGCGACCGAGCGGAACGCGGCGACCACCTGCGTCTGCAGCGAGAAGACACCGGGCGTCAGCAAGCCGAGGCCGCCGGCGATGGGCAACCCGGGGCCGAAGGCCCAGTCGGCGAGCTCGGTTCCCGTGTTGGGAGTGGAGATCGTGAACACCGCGTGCACCAGACGCCGGGTGTCGGGATCGAGCATCGCCGCCTGCGCGTCCAGCCCACCCTTGGAGTGGCCGATGAGGACGACCTTGTCGGTCTGGTAATGCCCGACGACGAGCGGGAGCAGCGCTCTCAGCATCTGGGCGTTGTCCTCCAGGCTGGCGTCATTGGGCGTGTTGTCCTCGTTCATGCTGAGGAACGCCGTCCGGAACCCGGCCTGGAAGGCCATCTGGTACATGTCGTTGTCGACCCACCAGTTCGAGGCTACGCCGTGGAGCCCGTGCAGGAAGACCAGGACCGCGGGGTGCGCCGTGTACGGCGGGTTGGGAGGCACCGCCCCGTAGAAGACGTTGGGGGGACCTGCGGGATCCGGCGCGGGAGGCGGGATCGGGGCCTGCGCCTCGGCCGGTCGTCCGGAGAACGCTCCTACGACGAGAGCCGCCACCAGCCGCGCGGCCCATCGTCTGGTGTCTCGCATGGCTATCACCCCCTTCCTCGACCCGATCACGCGAGCGCCGGAGCGGATCGCGTTGACCGCGCCGGGCGGCTAGCTGTCCTGTGGTCCGCGCACGGCCACCCCAAACCGGCCGCCCGGCCGGGGAAGGCGGGCGCGGGCCGCGGAGGATCGCCCCACCCCCGAAGAAGCGGCGGATGTGCTCGGTCAGCTCCTCCGGCTGTTCCAAGGGGCCGAAGTGCTCGCCCCCGGGGAGTAGCGCGGTCATGCAGTTGGGCAGCGTCCTCCGCAGGTACTCGTAGGACTTCAGGGAATGCGACCGGTCCCCGTAGACCAGGAAGGTCGGGGTCTGGATGCGGCCCACCGCCTCCAGGGTCAGACTCCCCGGTTCCTCGTAGTCCTTGATCAAGGTCGTGTTGCGGATCAGGTTGATCAGCGGCGCGCGGTTGCGAGGCAACCCCCGTGCGGGACCGTAGAACTTCGGCGTCTGCAGGCTCAGGTTGAGCAGGTAGTCGAGATCGGTCCGCTTGTCGGCCGGCACCTCGAGACCTACCTCTTCCAGCTTCGAGACTCAGTAGCTCCAACCTTCCCACTCCCGGTCCTTGCGCTGGTGCACCAGCGCCGCCAGGCCGGGCTCGATCGCCACCATCCGGGGAACCCGGCTCGGGTGGAGAAGCGCGAAGTGCAAGCAGACATCCGCCCCGAAGCTGTGCCCGACCAACATCGGACGCTCGATCCCGAAGCCGTCGAGAAAGCCCTTGAGGTCCTGGGCCAGCCTCTCCGTCGTGTACCCCGTGGGGAGTCACGTCCGAATAACCGTGGCCCCGCAGGTCCAGGGTCGTGATCCGGAACTGCTTCCGCAGCGCCGGCACGATGCTCAGGTGCCGGACCGCGAGGTTCCCCAAGAAGCCATGCACCATCACCACGTCCGGTCCGTGGCCCACCGTCAGATTGTGCAGATTGACTCCGCGGTCGCCGTGTGTTCCCAGTCCCGCGCCAGCTCCTGGAGCGTCCTCAACACGTAGCCTTCGATCTCCTCCCGGCCCGGCCTCATGGCTCCCTCGCCGCCTCACCGCGCGCTCGACCGGCCCGCTCCACGGCAGCGCCCCGGCCCCCAGCACCACATCCCGAGCCCGCTGTTTCTGCAAGAACGACAACCACTGCCGCGCACGGGGGCACAGCGGGAATCGTCCCGACGAAACTCGATGGCTGGGAAGCTGCAAGGAAGCCGCCACCGCCGGGCAGACTCTGGTCACAGCCGCGGAGGCGGCCCCGTTTACACAAACGACCACGCAAGGTGAAGATACGGGGAGTCCCGCGGGCTCCGGCGCGTTCGGACGGGAGGGCGAAGCTCAGCCGATCGCAGACAAAAGTCTGCTATTTCCGAACCGTCACCGAAAGACGCAGTCCTTCGCGCGCGCCGAATCGCGGGCAGCACCCTGATGCTTCGCTCTAGATCGCGTCCGCCGATGCGAGGGCGAAGGTCATGGCGCCGTCGGCTACGAGCCGGCCGTCGACCCTGGCCGCGCCTTCGAACAGACCCATGCGGCTGCCCAGACGGCGGACGGTCGCCTCGATTACCACCACGTCCCCCGCGCGGACGGGGCGGCGGAAGCGCGCCCGCTCGATCCCCATGAGGAAGACCAGCTTCTCCCGGTTCTCGGGCTTGACCAGGATCATGATGGCGCCCACCTGGGCCACCGCCTCCATGAGGATCGTAGCGGGCAGGGTCGGCCTCCCTCCGGCGACGCCGGCGAGGTAGCGCTCGTTGAACGTCACGTTCTTGATGCCGACGATCCGGCGATCGGGCTCGAGCTCGATGACCCGGTCGACGAGGAGAAAAGGGTACCGATGGGGCAGGATGCGCTCGATGGCGCAGCGGTCGAGGGGCAGGACGAGCGGCTCCATCGCGCACCGAGCTTAATACCGCTCCGCCTCGCCGCGGAGGCGGGGGCGGACGGCCCTGCGCAGCCAGAACCGGGCCCAGGCCAGGCGCGACCGGCCGATCTCGCGGAAGATCTTGAGCAGGCCCATCTCTTCGGGCGGCCGCAGCTCACCGGCCAGGAGCACCCGGAGCGCCTCCGCGCGGCGCAGCTTGCCCGAAGACGTACGGGGCAGGGTGCCGGGCGGCAGCAGCTCGATCTGGCTGGGGGCCAGGCCGAGCCCCTCGAGGAGGCGTTCGCCGATCTCCGCCTTGACCTCGGGGTCGGGCCGGGGCCGCGCACGGTCCCGCTCGGCGAGGATCACCAGACGCTCGCCCTGCCGGTCCTCGTCCGCGTAGCTCACCGCCGCGCAGCAGCCGATGCGCAGCCCCTCCAGCCCGTCGAGCAGGGCCTCGATCTCCTGGGGCGCGAAGTTGCGGCCGCGGATGATGACCAGGTCCTTGAGCCGGCCGGCGATGTACAGCTCGCCCCCGTGGAAGAACCCGAGGTCGCCGGTGTCGAGCCAGCCATCCCGGATCGTCCGCCGAGACAGCTCGGGATCGTTGAAGTAGCCGGGGGTGATCGAGGGGCCCTTGACCTTGATGCGCCCGACGCGCCCGCTCGCCACCGGCCGACCCCGTTCGTCGTGGATCGCGATCTCCAGGCCCGGCACGGCGTGTCCGACCGACGCCAGCCGGCGCCCGGAGCCGCCCACCGCTTCTCCCCGCACGGACAGGCTCGTCCCGTCGAAGTCTGAGACCACGGGCACGGCGCGCGGTTCGGAGAAGCTGACCGCCAGGCCCGCCTCCGCCAGGCCGTACACCGGGGTCATGGCCTCCGCCCGGAATTTCCAGCGGGCGAAGCGCTCGGTGAAGGCCCGGATGCCCGCCACGCTGATCGGCTCCGCCCCGTTGAAGGCGATCTTCCAGCTCGAAAGGTCCACGCCCTCCAGGTCCCGGTCCCTGATCTTCGACACGCACAGGCCATAGGCGAAGTCGGGGGCGGCCGAGATCACGCCCTTGAACCGCGAGATGGTCTGCAGCCAGATGGCCGGCTTGGCGATGAAGTGATCGGGGGTGACGTAGGTGACGGTTCCCGGATGGTACAGGCCCGTGAACATGTTCCCCAGCAGCCCCATGTCGTGGTACAGCGGCAGCCAGCAGACACCACCCTGCTCCACCTCCTCGGGTGAGAAGCCGCCGAAGAAGCTGTCGATCATCGCAAGGTTGGCGAGCAGGCTCGCATGGGACACGACGACCGCCTTCGGCTCGACGGTGGTGCCCGACGAGAACTGCAGGAACGCCGGGCTTCCGGGGTCCGGCGGCACGGCCGTCCAGGGGCCCGCCGGCCCGATGTCGTGGGCGTCGAGGACCTCTACCATCGACCGCACCCCGTCGACCGCCGGACCGAGGATCTGCCGGATGCGGTGGTCGGTGACCAGGAAGCGCGCCCCGATCTTCTCCAGCATCCGGCGGGTCCGCGCGTAGTACTCGGTCAGCTTGCCCAGACGCAGGGGCGGGTATACGGCGGCCGGGATGCCGCCCGCGAGCTGCACGCCCAGGTACACGTCGAAGAACTCGATCGAGGTCGACAGGACGATGGCGACCCGGTCGCCGGGCTCCAGGCCGCGCGCCTGGAGCATCCCGGCGGCAGACTTCGCCCGCCGCAGCACCTCGCGGTAGGGGTAGAAGGTCGCCTCTCCCGACCGCGACACGAACCGCGCGCCGTAGAGCGTGCAGTCCTCCAGCGGCAACAGGCGGTCCAGGATCGTGCGCGGGGCCTTTTGCGCGCTCACGCCGGGGGAACGCGCTCCCGGATGAGGCCGATGAGGTCCGCGATCGTCCTCAGAGAGAGCAGCCGGTCGCGATCGGCGTGGGTCAGCTCGAAGCCGAACTGCTCCTCGATGCTCGTGACGAGCACGACCTGCCGGAGCGAGTCGAGCTGCAGGCCCTCCACGAGCAGCGTCTCGGGTCCGACGCGCGCGATGTCGTCCGGCTTCATCTCCAGCTCCTCGCGGGCGAGCGTCCGGAGGCGCTCGAGCACGTACTCCTCCGACAAGGAGGCTACGGTGGCTTTCGGGTCGGCCATGGGATGGAACCCTCTTTCCCCGGTGGACGGGGTCACCGGGACACCGTTCAGGCTGCGGCCGGGCGGACGGCCAGGGCCGCGCACTGGCCGAGCCACGACCACGACAGGCACAGCGCGGCCGGACGCTCCGCCTTCAACGGGAGGGCGCGGCCCGCCACGAGGTTCAGCCGACAGTCGGCGTCGGCGGCCACGTGCCGCGCGATGGGCGGCACGCAGCGCTGGCGCACGGCCTGGAGGGCGAGGCACAATTCGGCGACCGCCGACGCCGCCCCCAGATAGCCGGTCTGGCTCTTGAAGGCGGTCACGGGCACGCCGGGGTCGAGGAGGGACGCGAGCAGGCGCGCCTCGCGCCGGTCGCCCTCGGCGGTGCCGATCCCGTGCGCGACCACGAGATCGACGGGCGAGCCGCCCGCCGCCTCCGCGATCGCGGCGCGGGCGGCCGCCTCCGAGGCCTTGGCATCCACGACGTCGACGGCCTCCATTGCGGAGCCGGCCCCGGCGATCTCCCCGACGACGGGCGCGCCTCGCCGGCGCGCGTCCTCGCCGCGCTCCAGCACGAGGAAGGCGGCGCCCTCGCCGAGCACGATGCCGTCGCGCTCGCGGTCGAACGGCCGGTACGCGGAGGACGGATCGCCCGCCGACAACAGGCCGACCTTCTCGTAGGCGAGGAACGTCGACTCCGTCAGCAGCGACTCGTAGCCCCCGACGATGGCGACGTCGGCCCGGCGCTCCCGGAGGTCGTGGAGGCCGGACGCGACGGCGAGCGCGGAGGCGGTGTCGCCCTGGACGAAGTTGTCGCTGGGGCCCTGGGCGCCGATCTCCGCCGACAGCAGGCCGAGCCCGGCGTTCGACAGCGTCCGCAGCGAGAAGTAACGATCGAGGAGGCGCGACGCCCGTCCGCCCATGTTGGCGAAGTCCCTCTGCTCCTCGCCGGTCCACGCGAACTCCAGGGCGCCGAACATCTCGGCGCTCTCGAGCCCCGTCTGCCCCGATCCGATGTAGAGGGCGATGCGGTAAGGATCGACCGACGCCAACTCGATGCCGCTCGCCGCAATCGCCTCCTTGACCGCCCGCATCGCGCACCGGACGCTCTGCCCCATGAACTTCTCGTTCTTGGGGAACCGCAGGGATCCGGCGAGGTCGAAGGGGGCGATCTCCGCGCTCGCCGTGCACGGAAACCCCGAAGCGTCGAACCGGCGGAGCGGACCGATGCCGGACTCTCCGCGCAGGCTGCGGCTCCAGGCCGCGTCGACCGAGAGACCGAGGGGCACGACGAGCCCCATGCCGGTCACCGCAACGTCGAAGCCGCTCCCCATCGCCTCGCCTGGCTCGGCCGCTCGCCATGCCGCCGATCGACGCGACGAGCGGTGGGAGCAGACCTGGATGAACGGGCTGACTCCTGCAACAGCGATGCCGCGGGAGCCCGCGATCCCTGCGGGTCGGCAGTGTCCGTCTCACGATCGATCTGAATGGCGGCCGGCGCGCCGACGCCACAAGGAGTCATCCAATGGGCAGACTTGTGTCTTCCACATGTCTCTACCTGCCGGCCCTTCGGCCTCGGATTGCAACCAGTTGACGCGTTCCGGTCGTCTCCGGCCGCGAGGTCGGCTGGACCGTACTTTGCACCTCGGACTCCAGTCATGTACGAGGAGTTCTATGGCCTGGGGGGTCGTCCGTTCGACCTGACCCCGGACCCCCGATTCCTGCTGCTCACGCCGAAGCACCGCGAGGCGCTCAGCCTCGTGCAGTACCTCCTCTCGGGCGGCCCGGGCCTGGCGCTGCTCATCGGGGAGGCGGGCACGGGCAAGACCACGCTGTTGCGGGCGGCCCTCCAGCATCCGCGGCGCGACGGGGACTGCGTCGTCACCCTGGACAATCCGACCCTCACGCGCGACGAATTCTTCGAGTTCCTGGGCGACGGGTTCCATCTCGGCGGGACGGCCGGCGGCTCGAAGACGCGGGTGCTGCGCGAGCTGACCCAGGCCCTGACCGAACGGGGCCGGGCGGGAGCGGTGAGCGTGCTGGTCGTCGACGAGGCGCAGAGCCTCTCCAACGAGCTGCTCGAGGAGATACGGCTGCTGGCCAACATCGAGACCCAGGAGACGAAGCTGCTGTCGATCCTCCTCGCGGGGCAGCCCGAGCTGTCGCGGCGGCTGAACGAGCCCGGGCTGCGCCAACTGAAGCAGCGCATCGCGCTCCGCGGCGTGCTCGAGCCGCTGAGCCTGCCCGAGACCGCCGAGTACATCGCGGGCCGGCTGCAGATCGTCGGCGGCGACGTGGCGCGGACGTTCACCGGCGCCGCGGTCAAGGCAGTGTTCACGCACGCTCGAGGAATCCCGAGGACCGTCAGCGTGATCTGCGAGAACGCCCTGATCACCGGGTTCGCGGTGGCGGCGCGTCCCATCGACCGCGACGTCTTGGAGGAGGTCTGCCGGGACCTCGACCTCCAGCCCGCGGAGGAGGTGTTCCCCGCGGCGGAGACGGCGACCGTCGCTCAACCGGTGGCGGAGACGCTGACCCTCCCCCCCCGTGAGCCCGCGATCGCGGCGCCGGCCGGCCGGGCGGAGCCTTCGGGGCCCGCGGGGCCGAAGGTCGACGAACGGCCGGCGAGCGAGCCCCAGCCCGACGAGGCGGCGGGACGGCCGCGGCGGGTGCTCGATCTGCTGCCCTTCTGGAAGCGCCGCGAGCCGGGCCCCCTGCGGTTGCAAGCCCAGTACTTCGACGTCGACGGCCGGCGGGGCGTGCTCGTCACCCCGGTCGCCGATGGAAGGCGCGCGGTCGAATGAGCCGCCTGCACCAGGCGCTTGAGCGCTCGCGCGGCTCCGGCGCTTCCGCCTCCGGCCGGGCAGGGGAGTCGGAGGGGGCGGGGCTCGAGGCGCCTGCCGGCGGCCGGACGCGGGTGCCGACGCCGTGGAGGTTCGACGAGGACATCCCGGCCAGGCCGTTGCCCGCCCCGGAGCGGCCGCCCTCCCCGGCGTCCCCGGCCCCGGCGGCCCGGCCGGCGCGACGGGTCTTTCCCGTGTGGCTCGCGGTGGCCCTGCCCGCGGCCGCGGTGGGGCTGTACCTGCTGGCCCGCGCCACGGGCAATCTCGCTGCCGGTGGCACACTGCGCCTGACGGGCCTCGTGGCCGCCAACGAGGTCGTGGTCGCCGCGAAGACGGCGGGACGCATCCGGGAGCTCGCGGTGAGGGAAGGCTCGTGGGTGAGGCCGGGCGACGTGATCGCGCGGCTCGATCGAGAGGAGCTGGATGCCGAACGGCAGCACCAGCTCGCGCTCATCGAGCAGCTGTCGGCCAAGCTCCGGCAGGGCCGCGAGGTCGTGACCCTCGAGGGTGATCGCGGGCGCGGCCGGGTGGCGTCGGCGGAAGCCCAGCTCCACGTCGCGCGCAGCCAGCGCGACGAGGCCGCGGCCAGCCTGGACCAGCTCCGCAAAGACGACGAGCGGGCGCTCAGCCTCTCCAGGGAGGGGCTGCTCTCGCGCCAGGAGGTGGAGCGCATCCACACCGACGTGCGGGTGACCGAGGCACGGCTGAAGTCGCTCGCGGACCAGGTGTCGCGGGCCGAGGCCGAGCTCGATCTGGCCCGGGCCAACGAGCGCCAGACCGGGGTCGCGCAACGCGACGTCGAGCAGACACAGGCGCAGATCGGGCAGGCGCGGGCGCAGCTCGCGCAGGTCGCCGCCCGGCTCGGCGACACCGAGGTACGCGCCCCGCTGCCGGGGATGGTGTCCGCGCGGGTGGCGCGGGAGGGCGAGGTCATCCGGCTCGGCGACCCCATCGTGACGATCGTCGACCTCGACGACGTGTGGGCGCGGGCCGAAGTCGAGGAAAGCTACGTGAGCCGGGTCGTGGTCGGCCAGATCCTGGAGGTCGAGCTCGCCTCGGGCGAGCGCCTCCGGGGCCGGGTCACGTTCATCGAGCCCGAAGCGCAGTTCGCCACCCAGCGCGACGTGAGCCGCGTGAAGCGCGACATCCGGACTTTCGGCATCAAGGTGGCGCTGCCGAACCCGGGCCGACGTCTGCACCAGGGCATGACGGCCTACGTGCTCGTCCCCGACCCTCCGCGCGCGCCCGCCGACGGAGGGTAGTCGATCTGCCCCCCATGCCCGCCATTCGAATCGACGGCCTGCGCAAGCAGTTCGGCGAGTTCGTCGCCGTCCAGGGCGCGAGCTTCCAGGTGGCCGAGGGGGAGAACTTCGGGCTGCTGGGCCCCAACGGCGCGGGCAAGTCCACCCTCATCCGCATGCTGACGACCCTGCTCGAGCCCACGTCGGGCACGGCCGAGGTGGCCGGGCACGACGTGCGGCGGGAGGCCGATGCGGTGCGGCGGGCGATCGGCGTCATCCCGCAGGCGCTCACCTCCGATCCCGACCTGACCGCGGCCGAGAACCTCGAGTTCTACGCCAGGCTCTACAGCGTGCCGGCGTCGCCACGGCGGCGCATGGTGGACGAGCTGCTGGCCTCGGTCGACCTCCTCGCGTGGCGCGACCGCATGGTGGGCACCTTCTCCGGGGGCATGCGGCGGCGCCTCGAGATCGCCCGCAGCCTGATGCATCAGCCCCGCATCCTGTTCCTCGACGAGCCGACCACGGGCCTCGATCCCGTGACGCGCCTGCACATGTGGGACATGATCCGGCGGCTCAAGGCCCGGACCGGGGTCACGCTCCTGCTCACCACCCACTACATGGAGGAGGCGGACCAGCTCTGCGACCAGATCGCGATCTTCGACCACGGCCGCGTCGTGGCCCAGGGCAGCCCCGCGCACCTGAAGGCGCAGGTGCGCGCCACGCAGACGATCGAAGTCGAGTTCGCCGCGAGCCCGCCGGGCTGGGCCGACACGGTCCGGCGCCTGCCCGGCGTGGCGGCGGTGCGGATGGGGAAGGGCGCGTGCGTCATCGAGAGCCGCGACCGCATGGCCACCGTGAGCGCGCTCGCCGACGCCGCGCGCCGCGCGGCGGTGACCATCCCGTCGCTGGTGGTCAAGGGCAACACCCTCGAGGACGTGTTCATCGAGTACACGGGCCGGGAGCTGCGTGACGCGGCCGACGAGAAGCGCCGCCTGGACGTGCGGCATCTCTACGACCGCCGTTCGCACGCGTGAGGCAGGGGATCATGCTTCCCGTCTGGGCCATCATCGAGCGCGACCTGCGGAAGTACTTCCGCAGCCCGGCCCTCATGCTGGTGTCCCTCTTCCTTCCCCTGCTGCAGCTCCTCATCATCGGGTACGCGTTCGGGGGGCAGATCAGGGGCGTGTCGGTGGCCCTGGTGTCGCTGGACCGCGGCCCGGGAGCGGTCCGGCTGCGTGAGAAGTTCGCGGCGATCGAGGCCAACGCGAAGACCTTCCACGTCCGCCTGGAAGGCGACCTGGCCGCCGCCCTGCGGGCCACCCGCAACGGCGAGGTGGCGGCCACGATCGTGATCCCGGAGGACTATTCCCGGGAGGTCGGCCAGCGCATGCGGCCCAAGCTGGGCCTGATCGTCGACAACACCGACCCCTTCGTGGTGAGCACCCTGACCGCGAAGATGACCGAGCTGCTGGAGGCGGTCAACGAGCCCGACGTTAGCCCGCGCACCCTGGGCCGGGTGGCCCTCGACGTGGTCGAGCTCTTTCCCTATGTCGAGTACATCGAGTACCTCCTCCCGGGCTCCATCACCTTGGCCATCTTCGTCTGCACGATCATCGGGGGCGGCCTCATCTTCATCGACGACAAGGCGCGAGGCTTCCACGAGGGCTACCTGGTGACGCCGATCTCGAAGGCGCAACTGGTGATGGGCATGCTCCTCTCGGGAACGGTGAAGGCGAGCTTCGCAGGGATGGTCGTCACCCTGGTCGGTTCGCTCCTCTCCGGTACCGCGCGCAGCCTGACTCCGGCCACGCTCGGCCTGAGCGCCGGCTTCAACGTCCTGGTGTCGTTCTCCTTCATCAGCCTGATCAGCTTGCTGATGGTCCGGGTCACCGACCCCCTGGTGCCCCGCGCCACCTGGGGGCTGCTGAACACCATGCTCTTCTTCCCGAGCGGCGCGATGTACCCCGTCTACAGCTTCCCGACCTGGCTGCAGATACTCGCAGCCGTCGACCCCTTCGCCTACGCGGTGCACGGCTTCCGCGCGGCGCTCCTGAAGAACGTCGGCCCGTCGGCCATCGCGGGGGACATCGCGTTCCTGGTGGGCTTCTCCCTGGCCTGCCTGGGCGGCGTCCTCCTGCTCTTTCCCCGGAGGCTCTGACCCCATGAAGACCCTCGTGATCGGCCTCGACTGCGCCGCGCCCGACGTGCTGCTGCGGGACGAGGGCCTGACGAACATCCGCCGCCTCATGCGCGGGGGCTGCTACGGCCCCCTGGAGAGCGTCATTCCCCCGATCACCGTACCGGCCTGGATGTGCATGTCCACCAGCCAGGATCCCGGCTCACTGGGGGTCTACGGCTTCCGGAATCGGGCCGATCACTCCTACGGCGGCCTGGGCGTGGCCAACTCCGCCTCCATCACCGCTCCCGCGATCTGGGATGTGCTCGGGGCGGAGGGCAAGCGGGTGGCGCTGGTGGGCGTGCCGCCCGCCTACCCTCCGCGGAAGGTCAACGGCGCCTGCGTCGGCTGCTTCCTCACCCCGGAGCCCGCGCAGAGCGAGTTCACCCATCCCGCGAGCCTCAAGGCCGAGATCGAGCAGCTCCTGGGGGGCACTTATCCGGTGGACGTTACGGGCTTCCGCACCGACAACAAGGACTGGCTCAAGGACCAGGTCTACGACATGACGCGGAAGCACTTCCGGGTGATCCGCCACCTGATGACGACCCTGGACTGGGACTACTTTCAGTTCGTCGAGATCGGGCTGGACCGGATGCACCACGGCTTCTGGAAATACCACGACCGGCTCCACCGGCAGTACGAGCCGGGCAGCCCCTACGAGTCGGTGGTGCGCGACTATTACCTCTACCTGGACGACGAGATCGGCCGGGTCCTGGAGCTACTCGAGAAGGACACCATCGTGCTGGTCGCCTCTGACCACGGCGCGCAGCGCCTGGAGGGGGGCGTCTGCGTCAACGACTGGCTCCGCCGGGAGGGCTTCCTCGTCCTCAAGGAGCAACCCACGCAGCCGACGCCCTTCTCCCCGAAGCTGGTCGATTGGACGAAGACGAGGGCCTGGAGCGAGGGGGGCTACTATGCCCGGGTCTTCGTCAACGTCGAGGGGCGCGAGCCGAGCGGGGTGGTGCGGGCCTCGGAACTGGAGGGCTTCCTCGAGGACCTGACCGCGCGCTTCAAAGCGCTGCCCGACGACCGCAGGCGGCCCATGGGCACGACGGTTTTCCGGCCGAAGGACATCTACCGCAACGTCCGGAACGTCGCCCCCGACCTGATCGTCCACTTCGGCGGTCTCTGCTGGCGATCCATCGGCGGAGTGGGGTACTCGGACCTATACGTCCAGGAGAACGATACCGGCCCCGACGGCTGCAACCACGCGCAGTACGGCGTCTTCGTTCTTTCCGCGCCGAACCTGCCGCGCCGGGGCGAGATGACGGGGATCCGGCTGCTCGACATCGCCCCGACCCTGCTCGAACTCAACGGCAGCGCGATCCCGGCCTCGATGCAGGGATGCTCCCTGACGAAGATGTAGGGGTGCGTCACGCGAAGGAGAGACTTCAGACACCCGCGGAGGAGACTTTTCGAGCCGAGCCACCCTATCTCGTTGACTCGCTACCGGCACGCTTGTTGCCCTGAAGGTCCTCCTACACCGATGGCTCAGGCAGCACTTGATGGAGTGGCCTTGGGGAACCAGACCGGCGGAGGGACGCTGGAGGCGCGTGCGTGAGCGAGGCCATCCTGATCACGGGCGGGTCATCGGGCATCGGGGCGGCGACCGCGCTGTACCTTGCCGAACGTGGCTACCGGGTTTACGTGACGATGCGCGACATGCGGCGAGGTAGCGACCTCGAGGCCGCGGCGGCCCGCCGCCGCCTGTCCCTGGAGCTGCTGAGGCTGGATGTGACCGACGAGGCCAGCATAGAAAAGGCGCTGGGGATCGTCCTCGAGCGCGAGCGGGGGATCTTCGGCTTGGTCAACAACGCCGGCATTCTCGTTCGCGGCTACTTCGAGGATCTCTCGGACGCCGAGATGCGGCGCGTCTTCGAGACCAACGTCTTCGGAACCATGGCGGTCACGCGGGCGGTCCTGCCCTGCATGAGGAAGGCGCGCCGGGGACGGATCGTGGTCATGAGCTCGGCTGGAGGCAAGATCGCGACCATGGGAGCGAGCGCCTACTGCGCGAGCAAGTTCGCCCTCGAGGGTTTCGGCGAGGCGCTCGCTCAGGAGCTGGCTCCGTTCCAGGTCTACGTCAGCCTGGTGGAGCCCGGGTTCGTCAAGACCGAGCTGTTCGGCAGAAACCGCAGCGTGGCGAGCCGCGCCCTGGATCGCCGAGGGCCCTACTACCAGTGGTTTCAACGGCTCGAGCGAATCACCGACGAGCAGATGGACAGGGTCGGCTCCTCTCCCATCGACGTCGCCCGAACGGTCCATGGGATACTGACCGCTCGCCGCCCGCGGTTGAGGTACGTCGTGGGCCGCCGGGCCCGGTTGCTGATCGGCCTGAGGCGCTACGTGCCGGGCGAGGTCTTCGAGCGGCTCTGGACGAAGGAGATGCTGCGGCGGGTGACGCAGACGACCGGTTCGTGAGGGACTCCACCGAGGGGCCGATGACGGCGCGGGAGGGTGAGGGGAGAGGCCCCGCTCGGTTCCTCGTCGCGTGTTGGCCCTTCTCCGGGCACGTGAATCCGAGCATGGCTCTCGCCCTCGAACTTCGCCAGCGGGGACACGAGGTGGCGATCTACACGGGGCACCGGGCGCGCGCGGCGATCGAGGGGGAGGGCTTCCGCCATTTCCCGTTCCAAGACGTGGACGAGGCCCGGCTCTTCGATCTGGTGTACCCGTCCGGGCGAGTCCTTCGCGCCTGGCGTCATCCGGGGCGCTTCGTGTCGGTGCTCGAGGACTGGCTGGTGGGCACGATCCCCGACCAGATCCGGGACCTCGAGCACGTGCTCGATGCCTGGAGAGCCGACGCGGTGATCTCGGATGTGTCGATGTGGGGCCCGCCTCTGGTGCTCCACGAGCAACGCGGCCTGCCGGTGGCCGTATCGTCCTACGCGCCGGGCTGCATGATCCCGGGACCGGGACTGCCCCCGTGGGGGCTGGGGCTGCCGCGACCCAGGAGCTGGACCACGCGTGCGCTGAGCTGGGCGGTGGGCCTGCTCACGCGCGCCCAGGTGGCCGGATTGAGGCGCCACGTCGACGCTGTCCGCGCCCGTTACCGCCTGCCGGCGATCGACGCCCCCGTGCACGCGTTTCTGGGTCGCCTGCCGCTCTACCTGGTGCCGAGCACGCCTGAGCTGGACTACCCTCGGCACGATCTGCCTCCCTCGGTCCACTACGTCGGCCCCCTCATCTGGAACCGGCCGTCCCGAGAGCCTCCGCCTCCCTGGCTCACCCAGCTATCCCGGGATCGGCCCCTCGTCCACGTTTCGGAGGGGACGATGCACGGGGCGCGGCCGTTCCTGTTGGACGCCACCGTGCGTGGGCTGGGCGGCTCCGCCATGCAGGTCGTGATGACCAGCGGGGACCGCGACCCGGGCGCCCTGGGACTGGGGCCCCTGCCGGACAACGTGCGCTTGGAGCGCTGGGTCCCTCACGCCGACCTTCTTCCCCTAACCGACGTCGTGGTCACGACCGGCGGCGCGGGGGTCGTCCTGACCGCGCTCCAGGCTGGAGTCCCCATGGTGGTCGTGCCCACGGAGTGGGACAAGCCCGACAATGCCCAGCGCGTGGTCGAGGCGGGCGCGGGCCTGCGCCTGTCGGTTGGCCGCTGCACGCCGGCGCGGCTGCGCCGCTCGGTAGAGCGAGTGCTCCGGGAGCCGTCGTTTCGGTCGAGAGCGCAAAGGCTCCGGGAGTGCTTGAGGGAGCGCGGCGGCCCGAAGAGGGCGGCGGACCTGCTGGAGGCGCTCTGCGGCGTCCGGGACGGGGCTTCACCCTGGGCACCCCGCCCCAGCGTGGTCGGCCCGGACCCGAGCCCCGTGCCCGTCGCGAGCCGATCATGCTGAATCGCGTCCAGTCGCTGGACCGGGAGAGACGACACGGTGGAGCAGGTCGCCTGTAACCTGTGCGGAAACGCGGAAGCGCCCGTCCTTCGGGTGGCCTGCGTGAGGCACTACGGAGACGACCAGCCGTTTCGGATCGTGCGCTGCGAGGGGTGCGGCCTGGCCTACGTCAGCCCGCGCCCGGACCGAGAGCAGATCCGAGAATACTATCCGCAACAGTACCAGGCGGACATGAACCGGGTCATCGGCGAGGGGTGGACGAACCCCTTCGTCCGCATGGGACTGCGGATGATCCTGCGGAGGCGGCTCCCCCCGGTGCCCCCCGGGCGGTTGCTCGACGTGGGATGCACGGTTGGCCGCTACCTGCTCGCCCTCCGTGAGCGCGGGTGGCATGTGCAGGGCATCGAGATCGATCCCTACGCCGCCCAGTACGCGCGGAGCCGCCACGGACTGGACGTCCGAACCGGCGACGCGGAAGACCTCCTGGGCAGGATGGAGGATGCCTCCTTCGACGTCGTGACCATGTGGCACGTCCTCGAGCACCTGTTCGACCCGACCGCGGTTCTGACCCAGGTGCGACGGATCCTGAAGCCAGGCGGACTGCTGATGATGGAGCTGCCCAACTTCAAGTGCCCCTTCGCCAGGCTTTTTGGCGACTACTGGTTCCCCCTGGAGGTGCCGCGGCACCTTTATCAGTTCACGCCGCGAACCCTCAAGTCCATGGCCCAGAAGGCGGGCCTGGAGCCCGTGACCATCAAGGGAGTGCCGTCTCCGGAGGCCGTGGCCCTGAGTCTCCTGGCGCTGGGCAAGCGACGCACCGGCGATCTGAAGGGGGAGGAGCTGAGCCTCAGTCCGCTGCTCTTGACCCTGGCATTCCCCCTGAGCTGGCTCATGGCCCGGCTGGACTTGAGCGACCACATGGCGACCGTGCTTGTCCGACCACGAGAGTCGTCACGCGAGGAGATCAACCCGAGTAGAGAGTGGGCAAAGGAGGCGACCGCCGCCCTCGAGGCGCCCGCTGGAAAGGCTTGACGATGCACGCGAGACCCAACATCCTGCTGATCAGCGTCGATTCGCTGCGCGCTGACCATCTCGGCTGCTACGGCTATCACCGAGAGACGAGCCCCCGCATCGACGCCCTCTCACGGCAGGGTGCCCTGGTCGAGAGGCTGTTCTGTCCCGGCATTCCCACCTATCCGTCCTACACGACGCTCTACACCGGGCAGCACCCTCTCACCCACGGCATCCTCGCCCACGGAGGGCAGGCCAAGCTGTCCAAGCAGGCGCCCTTCCTGCCGGAGATCCTCGTGGAGGCCGGATACACCACCTGCGCCTTCGACAACCTGATCCGGGGACGGCCGTGGTTCGGCCGGGGGTACGAGTACTACATCGACCCCAGCGTGAGGCACACCGTGCTCACCGTTGCCGTCACCAGCGAGGACCTCAACGGACGGGCCATCCCGTGGCTGCGCGCCCACGCCGACGAGCCTTTCTTCATGTTCATCCACTACTGGGATCCCCACTGGCCCTACAACCCTCCGGAGCGTTACCGCAACCTGTTCTATCGGGGCAATCCCCTGGACCCCGATAACCGCTCGCTGGACCGCTACTGGAAGCATCCCCTCGGCGCCATCGCCCGGGACACCTGGCTGCGGACCCCAGACGGGGTCATCACCGACGCCGAGTACGTCGCTGCCCTCTACGACCAGGAGATCCGCCACCTCGACGATGGGGTCGCCAAGCTGGTGGGGACCCTCGACGACCTCGGGCTCGGCGAGCGGACACTGGTCATCTTCACCGCCGACCACGGAGAGAGCCTCACCGAGCACGGGATCTACTTCGAGCATCACGGCCTCTATGACTGCACGCTGCACATCCCGTTCTTCGCCCGCTGGCCCGGGCGCCTGCCCGCCCGCCGCCGGGTGCGCCCGATGCTCCAGGTGAGCGACATCGCGCCCACGCTGCTGGAAGCGGTCGGTCTTCCCGCCCCGTCCCCGATGGAGGGCCGGAGCTTCTGGAAGCTGCTTACCGGCCAGGACGAGCAGACGGGCCACGACCGGGTCATCACCGCGGAGTGCTCGTGGGAGGCCAAGTGGAGCCTCCGGACGGACCGGCACAAGTTCATCCTCTCCCGTGAGCCGGACTTCGCGGGTCACCCGCCGCGCCAGCTCTTCGACCTGCGCGCCGACCCGGCGGAGGACCGCAACCTCGTGGAGGATGAGCCGGAGCTGGCCCGGGAGATGGAGCAGGCTCTGGAAGGCTGGATCGCGGAGCGGCTGAAGACCCTGGGCAAGGATCAGGACCCGCTCATCCAGTACGGTCCGAGCATGAGGGGAACGCTGCAGGAGAGTCCCTAGATCGAGGTGTCTATTGGCACATCTTGAAGAGGTCGCTCGCGACTACCTCGGCGCCTTCGACGCGCGCGACCTGACGCGGTGCGTGGATTTCTTCGCCGAAGACGCGACGCTCGCGTGGCAGGCGGGCGTGTACCGGGGACGACCCGCCATCGAGGAGTGGCACAAGGACAGGTTCCAGGCCGACTTGCGGCTCGTGCGCGTCGATGGGATCGGCGTGGAGGGCAACGTGGTCACCGTGGACGGTGTCGCCACCTCGAAGCGTCTGCGGGCGTGGCGCATCGGTTCGCTGGGCGGGCGGGTGATCTTCATCTTCGATGAGGACAAGATCCGGGACACGAAGTTCACAGTCCGCGTGACCAACCCGCTGGAGAACTGGGCCTAGGCGGGCGGGCAAGGCTCTCGGGGTCGCGCCCCCCCGCGCGAGGTGAAGTCGGATGGCGAACCCTTGGGATCGGGCCGCACAGGGGCCTGCGGTTGGCCCCACCGTGGCCTCGCTGGCGATCGCGGTGCTGTTGATGGGTACGGCGGTGCCGCGGGAGGAGCAGCCGAAGGGCTCCCCCCGCGGAAGGGAGGGCGGTTCCTGTGAGGGCAAGGACGGGTGCCCGGCCAGGAGCGAGAAGGTGCGAAGGATCAGGGTTCTCCAGGACGGAGCCCGCCCCCGGTTCTCGCCCGGCGGCGATCGGGTCGTCTACGACGCGAAGGGGGCGGACGGATTCTATGACGTCTACCTCGCCGATGCGTTCGGAGAGAAGCTGCGCGGGCTCACGGACGGGAGGAAGGGCATCGGCCAGAGGAATAACGGCAACGCCGTGTTCAGCCCCGACGGCGAGTATGTCGTCTTCATCTCGGAAGAGGAGAGGCATCTTGGCGACCAGTTCCCCTGGATGGCGGACCCGGGCGTCGGGCTCTTCTCCAACATCTGGGCCACCAACCTGTCGGGCACTCGATTCTGGAAGCTCACGCATATCCCGATCAAGATCCGCCTCGTCGACAAGACCCCGGCCATCGGCACCGTCAACCCTCACTTCTCTCCCGACGGCCGACGACTCTACTGGACCGAGCGCTATGCCGCCGGGGGACATCACAACTGGGGCCGGTGGCGGATCAAGAGCGCGCGGTTCGTCGTCGGGAGGGGCGGACCGCGACTCGAGGGGGAGACGGTGGTCTTCGAGCCTTCAAGAGGCAACTACGTCACGTCCATGGGCTTCCTCGACCGCGATCACCTCCTGGTCGCGGGCAACCTGGACGGGCAACACGAGTTCGCGATGGATCAGTACGTCCTTGATCTGAGAACCGGAACGGCCCGCCCCATCCAGACCACCCCATTCTGGGAGGAGGGCGCCTGCATCGGCCCCCGCGGCGAGCAGTTCGTCTTCATGAGCAACGAGACCTCCCGCTACCCGCTCAACTTCGAGGATGCGAACTGGGCGGCCCAGCCCACGGAGAGGGAGTACTGGCTCATCGACAGGAGCGGCCGAAACAAGGAGCGGCTGACCTATTTCAACGACAGCTCGGCTCCCGAGTATCTCGGTACCCGGGTCATCGTGGCCGCGTGCAGCATCAGCGGGGACGGCGCCTACCTGGCGGGAACACTAGGGGTGGACCACGGGAACGAGAGGAAAGCACAACTGGAGCTGAAGCTCGTAATGATCGAATTCAAGTCCCCCTTGAGATGACGCTTCGTAGCGCGGGGCGGGGGTAGCCTTTCGACGTCGGGTCTCGACAAGCAAAGGTGCGAGGTGATGATCATGACGCGCAGACGCGGACGGTCTCTACTGGCGGTCGCCGTGGTTCTGGCGGGCTTCCTGTGTGAGCCAGCGATGAGCGAGGACCCGACGGCACTGGCACCACCTCCGCCGGCGCCCGATCCGGGTTCGCCCGACCGGAACATCTTCTACGGAGCGACGCCGCCCTTCGGAGAGAGGGCGCCGGTACTGGTGTTCGTGCCCGGCGTGCACGGGACGGCCGAGGACTGGTTCGTCCAGAACGACATGTACGCGGTCGCCTTCCGAGCGCAGTACCGCACGGCGTTCGTCAGCCTGAACGCCGACAACACGCCCAATGACGCGGCCATTCACGACAACTCGCTCATGCTGCGAGACCTGCTGCCGAAGATTGCCGCCCGCTTCGACACCCGGCAGCTCTACCTCATCGGGCATTCCAAGGGAGCGGTGGACGTGCAGGCGGCCATGCTGGACCCGTGGACGGCGCGGTTGGTAAAGTCGGTCTTCACCATCTCCTCGCCCCACTGGGGAAGCGAGCTGGCGGACTGGGCCTTCGATCATCCGGGGCTCGCGGTGACGTTCCCCAACCTGTTGACCCCTGCTGTGGCCTCACTGCAGACCGGTCCCATGACCGCGTTTCGCTCGCTGGCCGACCCGATCCTCCAGGCGACGGGAGTTCCTTTCTACACCCTGACCGGCGATCGATTCACCGGCGACCCGGTCACGTCCATCACCGGTCTCATCTTGCGAACGTTGGCGCCGGGAAAGCCCAACGACGGCTTCGTGACCGTGGAGCGCTCCCTGCTTCCCGCGGAGTACTCGTCGGACTTGGGCACGGTCCACACCAACCACTTCGGCACGGATTCCGGACAGGCGTCGTTTGCCAAGATCGACGCCGTCATCCAGGGGCGGGAGAATACCCTCAACGAGTTCCGGAGAGTGGCGGTCGCGGGTCTGGGCGACCCGCGAAACACGTGGGTGTGGTCGATGGCGTGGTTCAAGGGGAAGCTCTACGTAGGAACCGGTCGGGAGGTGGACTGCATGACCTTCCTCACCAGCGACGTCCAGCTGGGGACCAGCTTCTATCCGCTTCTCGTCGCGGGCGGCCACTGCCCGGACGTGGCGACGTTTGCCCGCTCTCTGGCGGCGGAGATCTGGAGCTTCGACCCCGACACCAACGTCTGGAAGCGGGTCTTCAAGTCACCGCAGGTCCTGCCGATGGTGATGGAGGACGGCCAGCTGCTGTTTACCGGCCGGGACATGGGCTTTCGGGGGATGACGGTGTTCCGGGAGACGGACGGCACGGAGGCGCTCTACGTGGGTGGAGTCACCGCCGGCTCGGCCTTCGAGCACCTTGCTCCCTACAACGGCGCGGGCTTCCCGCCACCGCGACTGCTGCGCAGCGTCGACGGCGAGCACTGGACGCCGGTGCCCCAGGCGCCGGGGACCTTCCTCGGCGACCTGGGAAAGCCTCTACCTGGCAACGCGAAGGGCTTCAAGTCGTTCCGGGCGCTGACGCCCTACAAAGGCAAGCTGTTCGCCACCGTAGGTGATTTCCGTGGAGTGGGGGTCATCATCGCCTCCAACAACCCGGCGGCCGGCAACGATGCATGGTTCCTCGCCAGCTCGCCGAGCTTCGAGGCGTTCCCGGTGTGGAACCTCCATGTGTTCAACGGATTTCTGTACTGCGCCACCGGACTGGAAGACGCGGGCGACGGGTACGGGGTCTACAAGACCGACGCGGCCGGCTTCCCGCCATACCGGTACGCCGCGGTCGTGACGAACGGGGGCTTCCAGACCAACCCGGCGCTGCGCTCCCCGAACGGGCTGAGTTTCGGGGAGTTCCAGGGCCGTCTCTACATGGGCACCAACCGGCCGACCGAGCTGATCGCCATCAACCCCGACGACTCGTGGGACCTCGTGGTCGGCGAGCCGCGCAGCACGCCGGTTGGATTCAAGGCCCCGCTGAGCGGCTTCGGGAGCGGGTTCGGCAGCCGGTTCAATGGCCACTTCTGGAGGATGGCCACTTACAACGGCCAGCTCTATCTCAGCACGTGGGATTGGAGCGTCGGCGCGCAAGCGCTGTCCCCGACCCTGGACGCGGTTTTCGGCTATCAGTACGGGTTCGACTTCTACCGAACGAGCGACGGCGTCCACTGGACGGCCGTGAGTCGGACCGGGCTGGGGGACCCGCACACGGCCGGGGGTCGGACCCTGGTTTCGACGCCGGCCGGCCTCTTCGTGGGCACGTCGAACTCGCGAGGTACGCAAGTGTTCCAGGGCCCGGTGTCGGTCACCGGGCCGGTCGGTCCGCCGGCACCCCTGGCGGTCGAGGCCGTGAGCGAACTGGTCTCGGGACGCAAGGCCATCTTGTCCTGGCAGCCCTCACCGGGAGCGGTCCGCTACCGGATCTATCGAAGCGCCCAGCATCCCCTCACCGACTTCTTGCCGGGCACCTTCAGCCTGAACGTTCTCGGTACCGACCGCACCGTGACCCTCGAGGACATCCAGGCGGGCGGGCTGGACTCCCTCTGCCCACCACCGAGCCTTCCCGCGAGCACCGTGGTTCTGGGAGCCCCCTGCGCGATCATCGACGAGCTCAGGGCGCTCCGAGGCCAGGAGGGGGGATTCCCGACCCGCTTCGTGCTCGTCGGAATCACGACGCTTCCGGTCTTCGTCGAGGATAGCCCCACCTTGCTGCAGTCGGTGTACTTCGTCCGCGCCGAAGACGCCGAGGGCAACCTGTCCGAACCCTCCAACATCGTGGGCGCCCCCTCCAAGGCCCTGCCCGGCAGCAACACCACCGCGTCGGCGGCCGCCGCTCGGCTCTCCTCGCCACCCTTTTCCCGTGACCCGCGCCAATCCAGGCCGGGGCAGAGGTAATCCCTCCCGCCCCGTGGGTAGCGAGGGTGAGGCTCCATCGGAGGTCCGAGGTACGAGCTCTTGGGACAGATCCCCGCCGGCAACGCGAGGCGGAGCACCTCGCGGCCCGGGCTATTTCAACGGGCTGCTACATTCGATCAGGATGACCTTCAGCACCACGTTCTCCCGCTTGTCTCCAGTGCCGTGGTCCACCCCCATGGTCCCGGCAATGTAGCGTCCGTCCGGGCTGACATCCGAGGCCGCCACGAGCGTCCTGTTCCCGACGTATTCCGGGGCCGAGGGGTCGTTGAAGTAGGTCAGCCGTTGCTTGCGACTGCCATCGCCGTTCATCGTGTAGTACTCGCGCTCGACGGGTTGGGAGGGCCAATTCGGGTTGTTGAAGTTGAACTTGTATTTCGAGTCGATGTTCGTCATGTACACGATCTGGCCGTTGGGAGCCACTGATGAATCCTCTTCCCATACTTCGGGCGTGTTCGTGAGGTCGACCGTTTCGCGGCTCTTCAGCCCGTACACGTACTGGTCCATTCCAAACTCATGCTGCCCATCGAGGTTCCCGGCGACCACCAGCCGTCCGGGATCGAGGAAGCCCATGGCCGTGACGTAGTTGCCCGTTTTGGGGGTGAACAGGACTCTCTCGTTCCTGAGCGAGGGGTTGCCTCCCGAAACGACGAAGTCGGCCGCCTTGATCCGCCACCTGCCCCACTTTCCGTGCCCTCCTTCAGCGTAGCGCTCCGTCCACAGCAACATGGACCCATCAGGGGAGAACAGCGGGTTCACGACCGCCATGGACTCCACGCGATCGGCCAGCCGCTTCTTGATCGGAGTGTCGGTGAGCCTCCAGAATCGGCTCCCCTTGGGGTCCGTTGCCCATAGATTCGAGTAGAGCCCGACGCCCGGATCGGCAAGGTGCTTGAACACCACCCCGAAGTGCCTTTCCTCCTCGGACACGAACACGATGAATGCGCCTGACGGATGAAACCTGGCATTTCCGTTGTTCCGCTGGTTGATACCCCTCTTGTGGTCCGTCAAGCTCGCCACGACGTTGCCCCTCAGGTCGCTGAGGTACACATCGTAGAAGCCATCCGCGTTCGGCCGGTCGAAGACCAGCAGATCGCCCCCCGGGGAAAAACGGGGCCGGGCCCCCGTCTGCTGAATGATCCTGATCGACTTCACCTGCTTGTTCTTGGCCTGCTCCCGCGAGGTCCAGGACTGGATCGCGGCGGCGCTCGCGAGGGAGGGACTTCGAGGCGTCGAGGCGACGAGGCTCGTCCCGAGCAAAACGACCGTGACACCCGACGATGTAGACAATCGCATGATGAGATCCTCAGATTTCGTGGTTCACACGCCCTGCCATGTGTGCTTGTGGCGCGATTCTAGCGCGTCTTCTACCGTTGGAACTCGAAGACCCAGACCTCGAGACGGCTCCCCCCTCGGTCGAGGACGCCAGCAAAGGCCGCGCCGTCCCGGCGCCAGGAGAACTGCGCGACGTTGACGATCTCGCCCGTGTAGCCCGGCATCCCGGGCTCGTTAAAGAAGGTGAGCCGCCGCTTGCCGGTCCCGTCCGGGTTCGCCATCCAGTAGTCGGTCCGCAGCCACTCCCACCAGGTCTTTGAAGAGTATTGCAGAGGATACCCCTCGCTGGACATGAAGAAGATCTTCTGCCCGGCAGGGTGGTAGTGGGCCGCTTCCGTCCAAACGTCGGCGGGAGTCGGTGTGAGGTCGCTGAGCTGCCCTGAGGAAAGCTGGAGCAGCCCCACGTCCTGGTCGTACTCGTGTTGACACCGCCAGTTGCCCGAGAGCACCAGGCGGGAGTCATCCGGGGACCATTCGTGGACCTCCTTGAAGTTGCAGGTGGGCACCGGGTTCAGCTCGACCATGCTCGCGGCGTCAATCCGCGGCGTGGGATCGGCATGGAAGTCGGCCACCCGAATGACGAAGCCGCCCCATTCCCCTACCGCGCTGCTGTAGATATGGGTCCAGGCGATCCGGCGTCCGTCGTTGCTGAATCGGGCGTTGTAGAGCCCGGTCTGCGGCTCGAGGGCCCTCGCGGGCGTGGGGTTCTCCCAGACGAGCCACGCCCCCGATCCATCCGCGGCCACGATCCAGAGGTCGTTGTTGAAGCCGATCCCAGGCTCCGCGGCCGCGTCGCCGAGGGGCTTCCCCGCGCCTGGGTACGACTGTTTCTGAACGTTGATGGCGAGGTATCGCCCGGAGGGGTGCCAGGAAGGGTTCCCGGCATGGCGGCTCGGGAAACCGGGGACGGGGGAGCCGAGGAGTGGCCGCTGACCCGAGCCGTCGGGATTCATGATCCAGAGCCCGAAGTGGCCGCTTCGCGGGTCGCGACGGTCGAAGGCGATCTGGCGGCCGTCCGGGCTCCAGCTAGGTCGCCCGCCGTTGTCGGCGATCTTGTACATGGCCCGCAGCGCGAAGGGATCCGTCGGGGGGTTGGGAGGGCCCTGGGAAGCCGGCTGCCCGCCACAGTGGGCGGCCATCCATGAGCAAACCGCCAGAAGACCCACCGGGAGTGCCCCGGGCCGGCACCGGTGACGTGCCCGCCTCTCCCGAGGCCTCGGCCCGGGGGGCGACGTTGCCTCGCTCAACGCCGTGCTCCGCTGCGGTGCCCCTCTGCCACGATATCATCAGGCACCGGACAGTTACCGCAGGGTGAAGATGACCGATCGCGCGAAGGCGAGATGGCGCTCCTGGATCGACTGGAAGCCCGCGGCCTGGAACATGGGCAGCCACTCCCTCCTAGCGATTGGCTTCTGATGCGACAGGTCGTGCTGCAGGTAGTACGGAATCGCCATGCCCGGCCGACGCCGCATTTCCTCGGGCGTGGGGCGATCCACTTCGAAGACGAGCAGCGGCACCGACGGGAAGTTCCGGCGGAACCCCTTCAGGAACTCGATCACCCGCGGCGCCCCCGAGTAGAGCAGCTCGTGCAGCACGAAGAAGGTCGTGGCCACGTCGATGCCGCTCACGGCCGCGGGCAGCTCCACGAGCTTGCTGATGTCTTCCGTGAAGAGATGCACGCGGTCGGCCAGGCCCTCCGCCTGAGTGCGCGCCGTGCCGTCGGCGATTGCCTCCGCCGAGACATCGACGCCGCACCCGGTCACTCCCGGCGCGCTGAGACAGAGGCGCCTCAGGAAGGTGCCGTCGCCGCACCCCAGGTCCAGCGCCTTGCGGAAGCCGTTGCGCCGGATGTAGTCGATGGCCAGCGGAAAGTAGAGGCGCGCCTCGATCGCCGCCGAGCCGCGCGCCACGTACACGGCTCGTCGCGTAACGTCCTGCTCGTAGGTACGCTCCTTGCGGAGCACGGCCTCCAGCCCGTTGATGAGGTGCTGATAGCCGTGGACGGCTTCGAACCAGCCCCGCCCCACTCCCACCAGGGACCTTCCATTACGGCCGAGGGCGTACTTTTCGCCCCGGCGGTCGAGGACCTTGTGGGCGAAGAGCGCATCGCAGAGCGAGCGCAACACCGCCACGTCCAGTTGCCGGGCGATCGCGAACTCCTCGGGGTCGATGCTCCCGTTTTCGGTGAGCTCGTCGAAGAAGCCGACGTTGAACAGCGTCAGCATGACGCGCGTGGCGTAGAAGCCGTTCAGCATCCCGGGCCAGGCGATCCGCTGGGCCCGCCGGAGCTGCAGCATCGGCCGAAGGCCGACCACCTTCACCGTCCTGATTAGTTCGAGCATGTTCCTGCCGACTCCCGCCGCCGGACGCCGACGTCAGGCCAACCGCGCGTTGCGCGTCCTCGCGCTTCTGCGCGCGGTGGGCCCGGTCGCCGCCGCGGCGCGCGTTGGGAGCCTGCGAAAGGGAGCCATGGAGTTGCGCCGCTACTCGATGTAACCCAGCTCGCGCAGCCGGTCGGCGATCATCCTCTCCTCCTCGACCCTCAGAACCGGAGCGGGAGGGGCGGGGGCAGGAACGAACGGGGATGAGTCCGCCCGGCTCGTCTGCATCGGGCGCTTCCCCGGCGTCTCGGGCTCAAAGATCTCCTCGCGTACCCGCCCCTCGATCTCTGCCGGTATCGCGACCCCCAGGCTGTGGAGCAGGGTCGGAGCCACGTCCAGCATGGACGTCTGAAGAAGAGTCGCCCCGCGGCGAACGCCAGGGCCGTGGGCGATGAAGACTCCGTGGGAGCGGTCCGCGGAGGGTGGTTCGCCATTCCCCCACTCCAGCGAGAGGTCGGGAGCAAGGGCCATGAGCGGGCCGGCAAAGGCCTCCTCGCGGGTCCAGATCCTGGCTAGCTGGGGCTGGCTACTCACCGGATCCCGCAAGTCGAGGAGCTCCTGTATCAGCTTCTCCCGAAAGGCATGGTACTGGTCGGCAGGAAGCCCGGGGGATCCGCTCCGGGACACCACGACGTGGATCCCGTTGCTCGTGGGCACCGCCCAGGCCGGGTAGCCGCGCTCCTCCAGCCAGGAGTTGAGGGCGAACGCCTTGCCGGCCGGGCGGGACCCTGGGACGGAGACAACGAAGACGGTCGCCTTCTCTCCCATGCTTTCGCAAAGCCGCGCCACGAGCCGATCCAACCGGCGGAAGTACGCGCGCCAGATGTCGCGTCGCCCCTCCTTCCGATGGCCCTCCCGCGAATCGCCGGCGGCCGGATCGAGAAGTCGGCCCCGCTGATCCTGGACCTTACCGATCCCATCGAAGAGAACGGCGGAAAGCTCAGTCGGGCCGTCACCGGCCAGGTGGCCGAGGACCTCCAGCCAGCGCTCGTCGCGGCGGATCTGCCGCTCGATCAAGAGCTCGTGCTCGGCTAGGGCGCCACCCTGCGCGCCGCGCACGTCGATTTCGACTTCCGTGGCCAGGTCGCGGGGGTTGAATCCGGGAAGGCTCTCGAGCCGCTCGAAAAGGTCCGGCGGATGAGAGGCGTCGCGCAATTGCGGCCAGGGCACCCAAGCCGGGATGATCAACCCGGACATGTCAGGTGTCGGGAAGGCGAGGGGAAAGTTGAGGGCGGTCACGCGCAGGCCGTCCTGGTGGGCAATCGTCCAGATCGTCCCGCAGGCCACGTCGCGGGAGTCGACGAAACGGCAATGGCGGGTCTCGAGCGATTCCGCCCGGACACGATCGAACACACCATGCCGTCCGGGCGGGCAACCCGTCAGGAGCGAAGCCCAGGCGGGGGCGGCCAGGGCGGGGGTCACGGTCCGCAAGTGGGCGCGCACGCCCTCGGACATGAGCCTTCCCACGGACGGCATGACGCCTTCCGCCACGAGGGAATCGAGCAGGGTGAATGTGGCGCCGTCGAGGCCGATCACGAGCGTTCTGCCGCTCATCACTCCTGCCCGCCTTCCCCCCGCCGGTTGTGGCTCGACCGAGCTGGCCGGATCGCCGACCGCGTCGTCGCGTCAGCGCTCGCGCGCAACGGGTTCGAGGCAGCAACAAGTATGCCCACCTCGACCGTGTTGGATACGCCGGTTGCGAATCCGGACGCGCGCTTCGCTACCAGCGCCGTCGGGCGGGAGAGCACCACCGGAACCATCCTGACGGGCGGGTATTTCAGTGCCTGGCGCACGGTCACCGTTGACCAGGCGCGTGAGAGCGCTGACAAGGTGATAGTTGCCACCGGTATGCGTCCTTTCCTGGCTATGGCTGATGGCTCGCAGCGCTATACCAGAGATAGCCACCCATGGCAGACAAAAGTCTGCTTGGACGAAGATTAGCCTTCGGTTGCGCCGCACAGGCGGGGCCGTCTTGGAGTTCGACGCGCACGGCCTAGGCCGCCTAAGCCCCGCTTCCGGCCGCCGATCTCCGTCAAAAAGGCGGCCCGGATCAGAAGGGCGGCTTCAGCCCCAGACGCTTGGCTTCGGGACCCAGCTCCGGCACGCGGGTGAGCAGGTCGCGGAGCAGGGCGTCCCTAATCAATTGCCAGACGTTGTCGGGCAGCCTCACCTGGGCCGCGGGGTACCGTCGACGGCGAGGTTGGTGGGCACGCGCGAGGGGTTGATGCGGTCCTCGTTCAGGTCGAAGAACGGCTGGCTGAAGGCGAGGGGGATCCGCTGCGCGAGGGCGTTGCGGACGCGCTGGAGGTAGGCGTGCGCGGTGTTGATCTCGTTGTTGGTAGCGTCCATCGTCCCCTGGGTCAGGCTGTCGCCCAGCCCGAGGAGCCCGGTGAGGGCCGATGCCGTCTCCGCGGCGCGGGTCGGACGCAGGGTCCCGGCGGCCAGCAGAAGACACCCCGACCCTACGAACAACCAACGCCGGCGACGCCATGCGGGACGGATCATCGCACCCTCCCTCTGGTCGATTGACGTCCGGGCGAGACGGAAGCGTCGTCCCCTTCGTGCGGGGAGCCAGCGTCCCCCGGATCACACGAGTTCTTGGTCATTGGTCGCGCGATTGTCGAGCCTGCGATCGTCGTGTGTCAAGACCGGAATGCGCGCGCATGCGGGGGCCTGGGTCGGGATCCCTCGTGGGGTCGAGAAGTCTCCCACGTGGCCGACTTTTCTCACCCCGGCTGGCGGCGTACCCTTCGCAGTCCTTCACCTAGGCGAAGTAGAGAAGTAGAGTATGATCGGTGTGATCAGCGTGAATGGATCGCCGCGCGCGGACGTCTTGCCGGACGGTCGTCTGGAGACCTGGGGCATCGACTCGAAGACCCCGCTAGGCAGGTGTTTTGTGCATCTCTCAGCTTTCCCGTCCACGGCTCGGTTCTCGCGTCCATGCCGTCCGTCGCCGTCCGACGGTCTCGGCCAACGCCGCCATGCGGTCATGGTCATCGCGCCAATGTTCCTCCTCCTCACGCCGGCCTGCGGAAGCCAATCGACTCAGGCGCCCCGCAATGCCGCACCTCTGGCAAAGAACTCCCGTATCAAGGCGATCACGGCGCTCCAGGTCTCGGGCGCCAGGCCGAGATTCTCACCCGCCGGCACCGAGGTGGTATTCGACAGGGCCAATGTCGATGGGTTCTATGACGTGTACCGCTCGGACCTGAGCGGCCGAATCATCGCCAGCCTCACGGACGGACATCCCGGAATTAACCAACGGCACAATGGGAACGCCATCTTTCATCCTTCCGGCAAGTTCATCATCTTCATATCGGAGGAGAGCGACCACGTGCGGCTGGAGGACAAGGATCTCGGAGATCCAGGGGTCGGCCTGTATTCCAATTTCTGGGCCACGGACCTCGAAGGCAGGAGTTTCTGGAAGCTGACCAACATCCCCATCAAGAAGGCCGTGGACGACGGGATCCCATCAATGGCGGCCGTGAATCCCGTGTTTTCCGCGGATGGATCGCTCTTTCTCTGGAGCGAGCGCTACGCCGAGGGCGGGCGTTTCAATTGGGGGCGATGGAGGATCATGGCGACGGATTTCGTCATCACGGGCGGCACGCCTTCGCTCGAGAACGAAAGAGTCGTTGCTTACGCCGCGAAGGGAAACTACGTGACCGCAATGGCGCTGCTGGACGCCCGCCGTTTGCTGCTGGCGGGCAACCTGGACGGGCAGCATGAGTACGGCATGGACCAGTACATCGAAGACGTCGACACCCATGAACTCGCCAATCTGACGAACACGCCCCTCGTCTGGGAAGAGGACTCGTGCGTCGCTCCCAACGGCCAGATCATCTATATGTCGAACATCGACGCGAAGGACGCGCTCGACTTCAGCAATCCGGATTGGCACCAGCAGCCTCGCGAACGCGAGTACTACTTGATGAATCAAGACGGGAGCGGAAGGGAGAGGTTAACCTATTTCAATGACCCCTCCGCGCCCGAGTATGTGGGGAAGAGGGTGGTGACGGCGGCGTGCAGCGTCAGCGCCGACGGCCGGTATCTGGCCGGGACGCAGGGAATCGATCAGCGCAGCGATCGCGTTGCCCAGATCGACCTGCGGCCTGTCCTGATCGAGTTCGCCGCGCCGCTTCGGGCCACCGCACAGATCAGCCCGCTGGACATCACAGCCGCCGAGTCGGGGGGTCGCTGAAGCCGCCGGGGGGGTTGGCCGACGGATGCACGTTGACTTGCCGAAAGCGATCTGTTACAAGCACCTCACTCCAGACTTCCGGGACGGCTTGCGACTCGGTCGCCCGAAGCACGAGCGCGGCACGTGGGCTTCCGTCAAGAGGTGGCGTATGGTCCGTTTGTTTCGGGCAGCGCTGGCGCTGGTTTCTTTCATGCCCTGCGCCGCGATCGTGCAGGGGGCGCGAGCAGACGGCCTCACGCTGACCCCCAGCTTGCCGTCCGGTCAGCCGGTGGGCACCTCGATCCTCTGGACGGCAACGGCGCCGGCACCCAGCGGAATGCTCTACCAGTTCAGCATCGCGCGCGCCGCAGCGCCTTTCCTGGTGGTCCGCGACTTCAGCCCCGTCAGTGTCCTGTCCTGGACGCCGATCGAGGAAGGAACGTTCTCGATAAAGGTCGTGGCAAAGCCGGGATGGGGATCCACGACGACGACCGAAGCCGGGGCGTCCTTCACGGTGCTATCGCGGCTCACGGACAGCGATCCGGTCGTCACCGGGACGGACCATCCGTTGATCGCCTTCTACAGCGCGCCCCCCTGTGCGGCCGGATACATGTACGTGGAATTTGGGCCGGTGGGCGGGCAATTCTGGCAGCGCACCAGCCCGAAAGCCTGCCGTCCCGGCCAGAGCATGAATTTCTACGTTGCCGGAATGCGGCCAGCCACCACCCACATGATGCGGCAAGTGACGGTCAACGGAGCTTCGGTGGACAGGGGTCCGGTGCGGCAGTTCACGACCGGCACGCCCGTCATATCGCCTCCGCCTCTCTCGATTCCGGACCCCTACGACGCGAACACGAGCCTCTACGACGGCATCGTGCTGCAGTCCATGCTGGCCACCTCACAGCTTCAATACAACTTCCCCTTCGCCACGGACATCGCGGGCCGCCTGCTCTGGTACTACGACAGGGCCCTGCCCTCGAGCGGGATCCTGGCCTACATCGTGCGGCCCGTGGATGGCGGCACCATGCTCGTGTTCGGCGCCTGTTGCGGCTCGTATCATCTCTTGTGGGAGATCGATCTGGCCGGCCACACGTTGCGTGAGACCAACATCCTGCGCATCAACGAGCAACTGGTCGCGCACGGCCAGGACGCCATACGTACTTTTCATCATGAAGCGACTCGCTTGCCGAACGGCTACACCGTCCTGCTGGGTTTCGTGGAACGGCCCGGACCGGCCGGGTCGCCACCCATCATGGGCGACATGATCATTGTCCTCGACACGAACTGGCAGGTCGTCTGGACCTGGAACGCGTTCGAACACCTGGACGTCAGCCGGGGGCCGGTGCTCGGCGAGACATGCGCGGTCGCTTACGAGCTCCTGTGTGCGGCCTCGAGCCCGCAGGCCGTGGACTGGCTCCACAGCAACTCGCTCGACTACTCGCCTCCGGACGGCAACCTGATCATGTCGATGCGCCACCAGGACTGGGTGATCAAGATCGACTATCAGAACGGCGCGGGGACGGGCGCCGTCCTCTGGCGGTTCGGCCAGGGCGGCGATTTCACCATCGCCTCCGCGGATCCGTCGCCCTGGTTCTCCCACCAGCACGACGCCCAGTACGTCGGCACGAACCAGATCGCCCTCTTCGATAACGGCAACACGCGCTGCCACGACGCTCCGCCCCCGTGCAACAGCCGCGGGCAGGTGTTCGACATCGACGAGGCGCAGCACCGGGCCACGCTGCGGGTGAACGCCGATCTGGGAGGCTATTCCGACCGCTTCGGCAGCGCCCAGGAGCTCTCGAACGGGAACTTCTCCTTCGCCTCCGGCTTCCTCTTCGCCGTGGCGAGCCAGTCGATCGAGACGAGGCCGGATGGCAGCCTCAACTGGGTCCTGCAGACCGGAGCCACCATGTACCGCTCCTTCCGGATGAAGACGCTGTATCGGCAGCAATAACGGGTCTGCCCGAGCTCGGTAGAAGGACCAGGCCGCACCCGGGATGGAATCAGATCGGATCCTTGAACTCGATGAGCCAGATCTGCCACCACACCCACGCCGCCGTGTCGTCGCCGTAGTCGCGGCCCACCGTCGCGGCCATCGTCTTCCCGTCCGGGCTGATGTCGCAGACGACCGTGACCGATCGCCAGCCCTGATACTCGGGAGCCGTCGGATCGTTGAAGTAGGTCAGACGCTCCTTGTTCAATCCGTCCGGATTCATCATCCAGTAATCCCGCTCGATGGGCTGTCCGACCCAGGTCTTCGTCAGATCGAGGGTGTACCGGGAATCGGCGTTGGTCATGTAGACGATCCGTCCCGAGGGAGCGACACAGGAGCCCTCTTCCCAGAACGTCGGCGTGTTCGTCAGGTTGCGGAGGATGGTTCCGGTGTCGAGGCTCAGGATGTAGAGGTCCATCCCGTACTCCTGCTGGCCGTCCAGATTGCCCGCCACCAGGAGGTAGCGCCGGCCGAGGAAGGCCATGGCGGTCACGTAGGTGCCCACCGAAGGCGTGAAGAGCACGCGTTCGTTGCTGATCGCGGGACCATTGGGACCGACGGCATAATCGGCCGCCTTCAGGCGCCACAGTCCCCAGTTGTTCGTCCCTCCATCGGAATAGCGCTCCGTCCACACGAGCATCGAGTTGCCCGGGGCAAAGTGTGGATTGACCGTGGCGAAGGGCGCGATGCCGTCGTCGCTGGCCATCTTGATCGGGATGTTCGTCAATTGCCAGAAGTTCCAACCATCGGTCGCCCATAGGTTGTTGAACAGCCCGACACCCGGCTCGGTGAATGGCACCTGGCCGTAGGCCGAGCCCCAGTCGTTGTAGTGCTCCGGCACCTCCGAGATGAACACGATCCCGTCGGCATTCCATCGATAGATCCCGTTGCCGTTGTGCCGCTGGGTGATGGGCCGGCCTGAGGTCAGGCTTGCCACGATCTGTCCATTGCGGTCCGAGATGAAGAGGTCGTAGTATCCATCGGTGGTGCTCCGGCGATCGAACACGAATCGATCACCGAGCGGAGACCATTTCGGGCGGGCGCCCGAGGTCTGGATTAGCTGCATGCTCGCGATTCGCGGGTTCGCCGCCGCCAAGAGCGCACCGGCTCCGCGCAGGCGGGAGCTGAACACCGAGGCGGCGAACGTGAGGGCGCAGACCAGAATGAGCGGAGGCGCCAAACGGCGGATCATCGTCGCTCCTCTCTGCTGCCGGCCATCGAGATCCTGAGGCTCGACCAGCCCCAGGGATCCTGGCCGACTAGAAGCCGCCTACCCAGAGTCGGGAGATCTCACGGCCATCCTTGCTGAGCGTCCCGGGCATCTGGGCCGTGCTCTTGAGGGTGCCCTCGACCGCCACCGGCCCCGCGCCCGGATGCGTGGAGAGGTAGAGGGCGGCGCCGCCGCCGGCATGAGGCGAGGCCATCGAGGTGCCCGATAGCCTCATCGTTCCCCCTCCCGGCCAGGTCGAGAGGATGTCCACGCCGGGCGCCCAGATGTCCACGCACCTCCCGAAGTTGCTGAAGCCGGCCTCATTGTCGCTGCGGTCCGTGGCCGCGACGGTGATGATGCCGTTGTCGACGCCGCCGCCCGCACGGGCCGGCGACGAGTTGCAGGCGTCGGCGCCCTCGTTGCCCGCGGCCAGCGCGTAGACGATCCCGCTGCCCGCGGAGTTGCGCACCGCGTTGTCGAGGGCGAGGCTCGGGCTACCGCCCAGGCTCATGTTCGCGACGGCCGGCTTCACCCCGTGAGCGGTGACCCAGTCCACCCCCTTGATCACGTTCGACGTCGACCCCGCACCCTGGCAATTGAGGACCTTGACGCCGATGAGGGGCACCCCCGGGGCGACGCCCACGACGTTGATCGTGTTGTCCCGGGCGCCGATGGTGCCGGAGACGTGCGTGCCGTGGCCGTTGCAGTCGGTGTTGCCGCCGCCGAACAGGCCCGTGAAGTTCACGTGCCAGACCACGCGGAGGTCGGGGTGGGTGCGAGAGATGCCCGTATCGATCACGTAGGCTCGCACGCCGGTGACGGCGCCCATCCCATCACCGGCGGCCGTGGAGCTGATGTCGGCGTCGACCTTGTCGATTCCCCAAGGCAGCGTTTGCGCCAGCGCCCTCATCTCACCGTCCGGCTCGACATACGCCACTAGCGGACTGCGCTCGAGGGCGTCGATCTGCTGCGCCGTCAAGCGCGCGGCGAATCCCCTGAGCGCCGCCGAGTAGACGTGGTCGGCCCGGAAGCCGTGGGCGCGCTCCAGCGCCTGAACCGCTCCCGCGACGCCCCGATCCAGGTAGTCCCAGGCGTCCGGATCCGCCTCCGCCCGGCTGTCCGCGCGATACCCATCGGCGAAGCTCGGCAAGGGCGCCGCGTCTTCGAACACGACGATCGCCCGGAATCTCGCCGTGCCTGGCGCGCCGTGCGCCGCCAGCGCGAGACACGTCAGGGCCACGCAAAGGGCCGTTACCCCTCTCATCCGCGGCATGCAGGCCTCCAGTGTGAAAGATCGGACCGTCGAGGATCGGGCGCCTCGGGCAACGTCACGCAGCTGTGTGAATTCGAACGCGGCGGATTGTACTGCGGGGTCCGCAGGGCGTCAACGGCGGTTGCAGATTCTCCGTTGCGATCCGGTCGAGAACAGCCGGACGGGTTGAGCGGCGGCGTCGTGGAAGTCTACCGCTTGGATGTTTGAAGTCTTCCCTCTCCGAACCGCACTCCCGGGCCGAGGTGTGCGGTCTCTCCGAAGAGCGCGTATTGGCGGGCCGGGAGCGGCAGGAGGGGAGACAAAAGTCTTCTCCGGCGACGATTAGCGTCATCACGGCCGGCACAAGTGCCTCAGATGCCGGCCTGTCACAACGCCTTAGCGATCGGCAGATCTGGCTGACATCTTGCAGACCGTGTTCAAAAAAAGCCGGACACCCGCGGCCCTGCGCATGGCTCCGGGCGCGGATCGTGGGTGTTGAGGGAGGCGTTCTTCGCGACACCATCCTCGTGGTGGGAGGCGCTGAGCGTGCCGGAGAGCGCAGGATCCGGACCGGGCCAGGGTGAGCCCCGCATCGTCGAGAAAGGCTCTGGTGTCGAAGCATCGAGTCGTGGTCACGGGCCTCGGAATCGTCACCGCGCTGGGCACCGGTGTGCCGGTCGTCTGGCGTCGTCTCCTCGCGGGGGAGAACGGCATCGGGCCCATCAGCTACTTCGACGCCTCCCAGTACTCCTGCCGTGTCGCGGCCGAGGTCCGGGACCTTCCCCTGAATGACTCGGGCCTCCAGTCGGTGCCGCTCGGCTACTGCCGTCGGGGCGCGCGGCTGTTCCTCCACGCCGCGCGCGGGGCGCACGCCGACGCGGGGCTGACCGGAGCCGGGCTGGCCCCCCACCGGATCGGCGTGGCCGCCGGCACCACCGTGAACTACGTCAACATGCGCCTCGTCCGCCACTACTTCCGGTTCCGCCGGGCCCAGAGCCCGCACATCGACCTCGCCCGCTTCGCGCGCGAAGGCGAACAGCCTCCCGCGCTCTTCTACCGCCGCCAGGGCGAGATGACCAGCGTGCTCGCCGCGAAGGCCCTCGGGCTGGGCGGCCCGAACCTCGCCATCGACACCGCCTGCGCCGCCAGCGCGTACGCCGTCGGCGAGGCGTTTCGCATGGTCCAGCGCGGCCAGGTCGACGCGATGATGGCCGGCGGCGCCTGCTCCATCGTCAGCCCGGTGGCCATCCTCGCCTTCGCGATCCTGGGGGCGCTGAGCGCCAACCCGGATCCCGACGAGGCTTCCCGGCCGTTCGACCGCCGCCGGGACGGCTTCGTGATGGGCGAGGGGGGCGGCGCCGTGGTGCTCGAGCGCCTCGAGCACGCCCGGGCCCGCGGGGCCGGGATCTACGGCGAGATCGCCGGCTACGGCACGACCATGAACGCCGCGAACCTCACCGACCCGTCGCCGGACGGGACCAGCGAGGAGCGGGCGATGCGCCTGGCTCTGCAGGAAGCCTCGCTCGCCCCCGAAGAGATCGACTACGTGGCCGCCCACGGCACCTCGACCCCCAAGAACGACGCGGTGGAGACGGCGGCCCTGAAGCGCGTGTTCGGGGCCCATGCCCGGCGGCTGATGGTGTCGTCGAACAAGGGCCAGATCGGGCACACCATCTCGGCGGCGGGCGTCTGCAACCTGATCTGCGCCCTGAAGGCGATCGAAGAGGGGTGGGTGCCTCCGACCGCCCACTACCGCGACCCTGATCCGCAGTGCGACCTCGACTACGTGCCCAACGTCGGCCGGCAGGCCGGGGTCCGGGCGGCGCTGGTGAACGCGTTCGCGTTCGGGGGACAGAACGCCGTGCTGGCGGTGAAGGCGGCGTAGGCGGGACGGGTCGGGCTCGCTTCAGAAGGAGCAGGAGAGAAACGATGTCGAATGCGGCAACGTCGAACCAGGAGATTCTGGAGAGGTTCGCGCGGGTGGTCGCGCAGAGCCTCCGGATCGAGGCGTCCCTGGTCACCGAGGAAGCCTACCTCGACGACCTCGGCGCCGAGTCGCTGGATCTGGCCGAGATCACCATGGAGAGCGAGGAGGAGTTCGACGTCCTCATCGCGCAGAAGACCATCCTCCAGACGGCCACCGAGGTATTCGGCGAGGGCGTGCTCGTCCATGACGGCAAGCTCACCGAGGAAGGCAAGCGGCTTCTCCGCCGGCGGATGCCGGACTTTCCGGGCGACAAGGACGAGATCACGGTGGCCGACCTGGGCAAGCTGTTCCTGCGGGTCGGCACGTGGGTGCGGATGATCAGGGGGCTGACGGAGCACACGCCCAGGGACTGTGCGAAGTGCGGCGCCGCCTACGGCAAGCCGTTGGCCGGCCGTCTCAAGTGTCGTTCCTGCGGCTTCGAGCACGACATTCCCTCCGGCGAGGACCTGAACCGGCAATGGGTGCAGCAGTACTACCAGCGGGAGTACGTCCCCTCGCGGCCGCTCGCGGCGTCGCCTCCGGCGCCGGTGGCGTGACGCGATCGTCCCCGTTCGGTCCGGGTCGATGCTCCGGGCGGCGGTGGCTCCGAGCCACCTCCGGGCCCGAGGAAGCATGGTTGCCGTGACGAACCCAGAAGCCGACCGCGCCTTTGAAATCGTCGGCGCCACCCTGCCCGGCTGGCCCGATCCCGCCGTCGCCATCGCGGCGAGTCGCGCCGGAGCCACCGGGCTGCTCAACCTCGAGCACACGACCGACCTCGCGGCGGCCCGGTCGGCCCTCGCCCGGCTCGGCTCCTTCGGCCGGGGCTCGCTCGGCGTGAAGGTCCGGCCCGGGAGGGGGACGAGCGGCGACCTCGCGGCCTCCCTGCCGCCGACGATCAACCTCGTGGTCGTCGCCGGGGCCGACGCCCTCTCGGCCCGATCCGCGATCGCGCTCGTGCGCGCGCCCGGCCGCCGGGTCCTGTTGGAGTGCACCAGCGTCGAAGAGGCCCGGGCGGCGCTGGAGAGCGGCGCCGACGGTCTGGTCGCAAAGGGCCACGAGGCCGGGGGGCACGTCGGCGAAGAGACGACGTTCATACTCCTCCAGCGACTGTTGCGGGAGACCGACCGCCCCGTCCTCGCCTACGGCGGCATCGGCCTGCACTCCGCTCCCGCCGCCTACGTGGCCGGATGCAGCGGCGTCGTCGTCGACGCGCAGCTCGCCCTGGCGCGGGAGTCGGCGCTGCCGCCAAGGCTGCGCGCGGCCCTCGAGCGCATGGAGGGCGACGAGACGCTCTGCGTCGGCGCGGAGATCGGGGACCTCTACCGGGTCTATCAGCGGCCGGGCATGGCCGCCCTGGACGCGCTCCCGCAGGTGGAGGCCACGCTCGCGGCCCAGCCCGCCGGGGCGGCCCGCGACCGCTGGCGGGAGGCGATCCAGGCGCGGGTCGGCTGGGAACGCCCGGAAGCGCAGCTCTGGCCCCTGGGGCAGGACGGGGCCTTCGCCGCGCGGCTCGCCCGGCGCTTCCACACCGTCGCCGGCATCCTCGACGGCCTGCGCGCCTCCGTCGTTGATCACGTGAGGCTCGCGCGCGGCCAGCGCGCGCTGGACCGCGGCGCCCCCCTCGCCCGGTCGCACGGCACCGAGTATCCGATCCTGCAGGGTCCGATGACCCGCGTGAGCGACACCGCGGCGTTCGCGGAAGCGGTGGCGCGGGGCGGCGCCCTGCCGTTCCTGGCCCTCGCGCTGCTGCGCGGCCCCCAGGTGCGGGCGCTCCTCCAGGAGACGGGCGAGCGCCTCGGGGACCGGCCGTGGGGCGTCGGGATCCTGGGGTTCGTACCCCTCGAGCTGCGCCAGGAGCAGCTCGAGGTGATCCACGACTTCCGGCCGCCCTTCGCGATCATCGCGGGCGGGCGGCCCGACCAGGCGGCGCGGCTCGAGGCCAACGGCATCGCCACCTACCTGCACGTCCCCGCGCCCGGCCTCCTGCGGATGTTCGTGGAAGACGGGGCGCGCCGCTTCATCTTCGAGGGCCGCGAGTGCGGCGGGCACGTGGGGCCGCGCACGAGCTTCGTGCTGTGGCAGACCATGATCGACGCGCTGCTCGACGCCCTCGAGGCCGGGATTCCCGCCGACCACCTCCACATCGTGTTCGCGGGCGGTGTCCATGACGACCGCTCGGCGGCCATGGTCGCCGCCATGGCGGCGCCCCTCGTCGAGCGGGGGGCACGCATCGGGGTGCTCCTCGGCACGGGCTACCTCTTCACCGAGGAAGCCGTCGCCGCCGGCGCCATCGTCGAGGGATTTCAGCGCGAAGCCCTGGGCTGCGCCCATACGGTGCTGCTCGAGACGGGCCCGGGCCACTCGACGCGCTGCGTCGACACGCCCTTCTACGAGACGTTCCGCGAGGCCAAGCGCCGGCTGCTGGCGGAAGGCAAGTCGCCGGAGGAGCTCCGCCGCGAGCTGGAGGCCCTCAACCTGGGGCGGCTCCGCATCGCGTCCAAGGGTATCGCCCGCGATGGGGAGGCGGAGGGGAGCGGGCCCCGATACGTCGAGGTCGACCCCGAGCGGCAGCACCGGGACGGAATGTTCATGATCGGCCAGCTCGCCGCGCTCCGGAAGGGCGTGTGCCGCATCGCCGATCTGCACGAGGGCGTGTCGAGGGGGGGCGCGCGCCTGCTCGCCGGCCTGGCCCTGCCGGCCGGGCCTGCGCCGAGAGCCGTCCCCGAGGCGGCGCGCCCCTGCAATGTCGCGATCATCGGCTTGGGGTGTCTGCTGCCCAAGGCGCCGGACGTGCCGACCTTCTGGGCGAACGTCCTGAACAAGGTCGACGCGATCACCGAGGTGCCGAAGGAGCGGTTCGACATCGACCTGTACTTCGATCCCGACCGCAAGGCGCGCGACAAGGTCTACTCGCGCTGGGGCGGGTTCCTCGACGACGTGCCCTTCGACCCCATGCGGTACGGCATCCCGCCGGCCGCGCTCCCCTCGATCGACTCCTTGCAGTTGCTCTCCCTGGAGGTGGCGCGCCAGGCCCTCGCCGACGCCGGATATCTCGACCGCGACTTCCCGCGTGCGCGCACCTCGGTGATCCTCGGCGTGAGCGGCGGGCTCGGCGACCTCGGCCTCGGCTACGGGATCCGCTCGAACCTGCCGGCGGTCCTCGGCCGAGCGCCGGCCCAGGTGCTCGAGCGGCTGCCGGAGTGGACGGAGGACTCTTTCGCGGGGATCCTGCTCAACGTGGCCGCGGGCCGGGTGGCCAACCGCTTCGACCTCGGCGGCGTGAACTACACGGTGGACGCCGCCTGTGCGTCGTCGCTGGCCGCCGCCTACCTGGCGGTGTCGGAGCTGGAGGCGGGCACCAGCGACATGGTGGTCGTGGGCGGGGTCGACACGGTGCAGAGCCCGTTCGGCTTCCTCTGCTTCAGCAAATCGCAGGCGCTCTCCCCCCGCGGACGTTGCCGCACCTTCGACGCCGGCGCGGACGGGATCGCCATCAGCGAAGGCATCACCATGCTCGTGCTGAAGCGGCTGGCCGACGCCGAGCGCGACGGCGACCGCATCTACGCCGTGGTCAAGGCGGTGGCGGGCTCGAGCGACGGGCGGGGCCGCAGCCTCACGGCGCCCCGGCCGGAAGGCCAGACCCTGGCCCTCGAGCGCGCGTACGCGCGGGCCGGCGTCTCTCCGGCCACGGTCGGCCTCGTCGAGGCCCACGGCACGGGCACGGTCGTCGGTGACGCCGCCGAGGTCGCCGCGCTCTCGGAGGTGTTCCAGGCCGCGGGCGCCGCTCCTTCGAGCTGCGCCATCGGCTCCGTCAAATCCATGGTCGGGCACACCAAGTCGGCGGCGGGCGTGACGGGCATGATGAAGGTGGCCCTCGCGCTCCACCACAAGGTGCTGCCCCCGACCCTTCACGTCGAGACCCCGAACCCCAGGCTGCGCGAGGCCGACAACCCGTTCTTCGTGAGCACCGATGCGCTGCCGTGGCTGCCCGCCGAGCCGGGTACGCCGCGCCGGGCGGGCGTCAGCTCGTTCGGCTTCGGCGGGACCAACTTCCACGCCGTTCTCGAAGAGCATGTCGACGACTACACCGATCCGATGGCGCGCAAGACGTGGGAGGCCTGGCCGGCCGAGCTGTTCGTGTGGAACGGCGCGTCCGCCGCCGGCCTCGAGGCGGCGCTGGCGGCGCTCTCGACGCCCCTGGAGCGCGGCGCCCGCCCCGTTCTGCGCTCCCTGGCGGCGGCGGTCTGCTCCGCGGCGGACGGCGGGTCGGGCAACGACTCGCGGCGGCTCGCGATCGTGGCCACCGACCTCGACGACCTGCGGGGCAAGCTCGGGGTGGCCCGGGAGGCGCTCAAGACGGGCCGGAGCCGCCTCCAGGACCCGAAGGGCGTCTACCTCGCCAGTGGGGATCGGCCCCGGGGGAGGCTGGCCTTCCTGTTCCCCGGCCAGGGCTCGCAGTCCCCGCACATGATGCGGGACCTCGCGCTCCATTTCCCGCACCTGCGCGTCGCCTGCGAGCAGGCGGACCGCGTGCTCCGCGGACGCTTGCCCCGGCGGTTGAGTGGCTACATGCACCCGCCCTCCGCCTTCAGCCCCGCCGAGCAGAGCGCGCAGATGCAGGCGATCACCGACACCGTGGTCGCCCAACCTGCGCTGGGCGCGGTCGAGGTGGGGCTGCTCCATCTCTTGCGCGACCTGGGGCTGGAACCGGACATGGTGGCCGGCCACAGCTACGGCGAGTACGTGGCCCTCGCCGCGGCCGGCGTCCTCTCGGAGGATGCCCTCTTCGAGATCTCGGAGGCGAGGGGCCGCGCGATCAAGGAGTCGGTGGGGGAGACCCCGGGCACGATGGCGGCCGTGCTCGCCCCGGCGGAGACGGTCGCCGCCGCGCTCCGCGACCTGCCGAACGTATGGCTGGCCAACTTCAACGCCCCCAAGCAGACGATCATCGCCGGTGCTCCCGCGGACCTGGAGCGCGCCATGGCCGTGCTCGCGTCGGCCGGGCTCCGGGCGAAGCCGATCCCGGTGGCCTGCGCCTTCCATTCCCCGCTCATGGAGCGCGCGCGGGTCCGGCTGGCGGCCGAGCTGGCACGCCTGGAGCTGAAGCCGCCGCGCATTCCGGTGTTCTCGAACACCGAGGCGGGGGCGTACCCGTCCGAGCCGGCGCGGATGGCCGCGCTCCTCTCCGAGCACCTGGTGAGGCCGGTCAAGTTCCTCGACGAGATACGGGCCATGTACGACCGCGGGGCCCGCCTCTTCGTCGAGGTCGGGCCGAAGAGCGTGCTCACGAGCCTCGTCCGCCAGATCCTTGACCGGCCCGACGCCGCCGCCATCCCCCTCGACGTGTCGGACCGCAACGGGTTGGTGCAGCTGCTCCACGCTTTGGCCCAGGTCACGGCCTCCGGGCTCAACGTGAGGCTCGGCCGCCTGTTCGCGGGACGCTCCGTGGGCAAGCTCGAGCTCGACAAGCTCGACGAGTCCCGCGCTCCGAGCCCGGCGTGGGTCGTGAGTGGCGCGGGGGCCCGGCCGGCGGGACAGGCGCCGGGCCGTCCCGCGCCCACCCTGCCGCCGGTCCCGATCCCGGCGGAGCCGCCCGCCGTTCAGGAGGCGGTCTCGGCGCCGGCCGCGCCCGCCGATGCGGTCGTACTGCAGTTCCAGAGCCTGATGTCGCAGTTCCTGCAAACACAGGCCGCGGTGATGAGCGCGTACCTGCGAGGCGGCGGCGCCGCCGACGAGGCGGCGCTCGAGATGCGGGCACCCGTGGCCCTCTCCGCGTCCCCTCTGCCCGTCATTTCCGCGCCGGCCGCCACGCTCGCCGTGGTGGCGGCCTCGTCTCCGGCCGAGGCGCCCGCCGCGCCACGGCCGGCGGCGGCGGCTCGTCTGCCATCGGCCGGGCCGCGCGATGTCGCCGGTGAGCTGCTCCGCATCGTCAGCGAGCGGACCGGCTATCCGGCGGACATGCTCAATCCCGACCTGAACCTCGAGGCCGACCTGGGCATCGACTCCATCAAGCGGGTGGAGATCCTGAGCGCGTTCCAGCGGAGGCAGTCCGCCGAGGATCAGGGCCGCGTCTCGGGGGTGATGGAGCGTCTCACGAGCCGCAAGACGCTTCGCGAGGCGATCGCGACCCTGGACGAGGCGCTGTCGGGCGCGTCCGGCCCCGTCCCGCCGGCCGCGGCCGGCGGGCCACCTCCGGAGAGGACGCCGGCGGTCGCGCCCGCGCTGCCCGACGTGGAGGAGGTGCCCCGTCTCACCTTGAGGGCCGTGGGCGCGCCGCTCGAGAAGGCGCGCTCGCGGAGCTTCTCGGGCCGGGCGTGGCTCATCACCGACGATGAGGGCGGCCTGGCCGAGGCGATCGCCGCCCGGCTCGTGCAACTGGACGAGCGGCCCGTGATCCTGCGTCAGGAGGCGGCGGTCTCCGCGCAGGGGCCCGCCCGTTACGGCGCCGACTTGACGCGGCCCGAGCAGGTCGCGGCGGTGCTCGACCGCGTCCGCGGTGCGCACGGCGCGCCGGGGGTCATCCTGCACCTGCTGCCCCTGAAGGCGGGGCCCGGCTTCGACGGTCTTTCGATCGATGCCTGGCGCGAGCGCGTGCAGTCCGACATCAAGACCCTCTATGGGCTCCTTCGCGCCGCCGGGGACGATCTCACCGCGGCCGGCCGTGCGGGGGGGGCGATGGTGGTCGCCGCGACGGGCCTCGGCTCCTCTCTGGCGGGCGGCGAGGCGGCCGTCTCTCCCACCCATGGTGGCGTGGCCGCCCTGCTGAAGACCGTCGCCGCGGAGATGCCGGAGGTCGGCTGCCGCGCGGTGCATCTCGATCCGGCCTCGCCGGCGGAGGAGAAGGCGGCCCAGCTCCTGGCCGAGGTCGGCTCGCGGGACGGCCCGGTCGAGGTCGGGTACTCCGGCGGGCGCCGAGTCACCGTCGTTCCCCGCCTCGCACCGCTGGGGGAGGGCGCCCACGGCTCGAATGGCGCGGAGGTGGGACCGGACTGGGTCTTCCTCATCACGGGCGGCGCTCGCGGCATCACCGCCGAGATCGCGTCCTACCTCGCCTCGGTGTTCAAGCCGACGCTGGTCCTGGCGGGACTCTCCCCGCGTCCGGAGGACGAGGCGCCCGAGACCGCGGCTATCGACGATCCGCAGCAGCTCAAGGCGGCGCTCACCGCGTCCATGCGCGCGGCGAACGCGGCCGTGAGGCCCTCGGAGGTGGAAGTGGCCTGGCAGCGGCTGCTGCGCAGCCGGGAGATCCGCCGCAACCTGGACGGCCTCCGACAGACCGGCGCCCGGGTGGAGTACCAGCCGGTCGACGTGCGCGACGAGGCCGCCTTCGGAGGGCTGATCGACGGGATCTACCGGACGCACGGCCGCATCGACGCCGTCATCCACGGGGCCGGCATCATCGAGGACAAGCTCCTTCGGGACAAGACCGCGGAGTCCTTCGACCGCGTGGTCCACACCAAGACGGACAGCGCATTCATCCTCGCCCGGCGGCTGCGGCCCGAGGGCCTGAAGCTCCTGATCTTCATGTCGTCGGTCACGGCCACCTTCGGCAACCGGGGCCAGGCCGACTACGGCGCCGCCAACGGCGTGCTGAACGCCCTCGCCACCCTGCTGTCGTTCCGCTGGCCGGCCCGCGTGCGCGCCCTGAACTGGGGGCCGTGGGACAAGACGGGCATGGTCTCGGAGCAGGTGAAGCGGCAGTTCGCGAGCCGGGGCATCCAGGTGATCTCGGCCTCGGCCGGGGTCGCGGCGATCGCCCGCGAGATCAAGGCCCGGGACTCGGAGCCGATCGTCGTGGTCGGCGGCGGTCCCTGGGTCGCGGATGCCGTGCGCCCCCCGGAGCTGGAGGTCACGGCGTGAGCGGCGAGGTCGCCATCGTCGGGATGGCGTGCGTGTTCCCGGGCGCGCGGGACGTCCAGGCCTACTGGGAGAACATCATCCACAAGGTGGACGCGGTCTCCGACCCGCCTCCCGACTGGGAGGGGCAGCTCTTCCTCGATCCCGGGGTCGAGGCCAACGACCGGCTCTACTGCGCGCGCGGCGGGTACCTGGGGCGTCTGGCGGAGTTCAGCCCCGCCGAGTACGGCGTCATGCCGAATTCGGTGGACGGCGCCGAGCCCGACCACTTTCTCGCCCTGCGCGCGGCCTTCGACGCCATCGCCGACGCCGGCTACCTCGGGCGGGACATCGACCGCGAGCGCACCGAGGTGATCATCGGCCGCGGCACCTACGTGAACCGCGGCAACACCACGGTGATCCAGCACGGGATCGTGGTCGACTCGGTCCTCCGCATCCTCAGGCAGCTCCATCCGGAGCACGGCGACGAGGAGCTGGCCGCGATCAAACGGCAGCTCAAGGCAAGCCTGCCCGCCTTCAACGCGGAGACCGCGCCGGGTCTGGTGCCGAACATCATCTCGGGCCGCATCGCCAACCGCCTCGACTGCATGGGCCCCAACTTCATCGTCGACGCGGCCTGCGCGTCGTCCCTGGTGGCGGTGGACCTCGGGATGCGAGACCTCTTGAGCGGCCGCTGCGATCTCGCGGTGGTGGGCGGCGTGCACGCCTCGACCCCCCCGCCCATCGTGATGATCTTCTGCCAGCTCAAGGCCATCTCGAAGCGGGGGGCGATCCGGCCCTTCGACGCCCGCGCCGACGGAACCCTGCTCGGCGAGGGGGTCGGCATGGTGGTGCTCAAGCGCCGGGAGGACGCCGAGCGCGACGGGGACCGGGTCTACGCGATCGTGAAGGGCGTCGGAGTGGCGAGCGACGGCAAGGCCCTGGGGCTGCTCGCGCCCCGGCTCGAAGGCGAAGAGCTGGCCCTGCGCCGCGCCTACGAGGCGGCCGGCGTCTCCCCGTCCACCGTCGGCCTCATCGAAGCGCACGGCACCGCCACCGCGGTGGGCGATGTGGTGGAGATCGACGCCCTCAACCGGGTGTTCGGCCGCCGCGGGGGCGGCGCGCCGACCTGCGCGCTGGGATCGGTGAAGTCGATGATCAGCCACCTGATGCCGGCGTCGGGGATCGCGGGGCTGATCAAGGCCGTGCTGGCGCTCCACCACAAGGTGCTGCCGCCGACCATCCACTGCGAGGAGCCCAACCCGAAGCTGGGGCTGACGGACAGCGTCTTCTACCTCAACACCGAGACGCGTCCGTGGGTACACGGGTCGACCGCGGCGCCGCGCCGCGCGGGGGTCAACGCCTTCGGCTTCGGCGGCATCAACGCCCACGCGGTGCTGGAGGAGTACACGGGGCCGTCTCCGGCGCCGCCCGCCATGCAGCACGAGTGGGACAGCGAGGTCTTCATCCTCTCGGGCCCGACCCGAGCCGACCTGATCGCGGAGGGCGAGCGCCTGCTCCGCTTCCTCGAGCCACCGCCCCGGGCTCGCCTGCAGGACCTGGCCTATTCGCTGAACGTCGCGGCGGAGCCGAAGGCGACCCGCCTCGCCATAGTGGCCGGCTCGTTCGACGACTTCCGCCGGAAGCTCGGCCGCGCCCTCGCCCGGCTTCGCGACGAGACCTGCCAGCGCATCCGCGAGATCGAGGGGATCTACTTCTCCGCGGCCCCCCTCGCGCGCGAGGGCTCTGTCGGCTTCGTGTTCCCGGGCGAGGGCTCCCAGTACGCGAACATGCTCGCGGACCTGTGCGTGCACTTCCCCGAGGTGCGGGCGGTCTTCGACTTCATGGACCGCGCGTTCTGCGCCCACCCGCGCGGGTACCTGCCGAGCCAGACCATCTTCCCTCCGCCGGCCCCGGGCGCCGCCGGGCCCCCTGGCGACGGCCCGACCCGGATCTACCGGATGGACTCGGGCGCGGAGGCCGTGTTCACGGCCAATCAGGCCCTGGCCGCCCTGCTCCGCGCGCTGGGCGTGAGGCCGCACGCCATGCTCGGGCACAGCACCGGCGAGCACTCGGCTCTGCTCGTTTCGGGCATGGTGAAGACGGGGAGCGACGAGGAGCTGATCGGGCACATCCTCGCCGTCAACTCGGTCTTCGAGCAGCTCCACACCAAGGGGGAGATCCCCCGCGGCATGCTGGTGGCGGTCGGCGGCGTTGACCTGCCGACGCTCCAGGCGATGGTGGCACGGACCGGCGGCCGCGTGCACATCGCCATGGACAACTGCCCGCACCAGACCGTCCTGTGCGGCACCGAGGAGAGCCTCGGCGAGCTCGCCCGCGAGCTGCAGGCGAAGCGCGGCATCTGCCAGACCCTTCCTTTCGCCCGGGCCTATCACACCCCGTGGTTCGAGGTCTTCTGCGAGCCGATGCGCGCGTATTTCAAGGGCGTCCACCTCGTCCCGACGGAGGTAGACCTTTACTCGTGCGTCACCGCCGAGCGTTATCCGGGCGATGCCGACGCCGTCCGCGAGCTGGTGGCGGCGCAGTGGGCGCGCACCGTGCGCTTCCGCGAGGCGATCCAGGCCATGCATCGCGACGGCGTGCGCATCTTCGTGGAGGTGGGGCCGCGGGCCAACCTCAGCGGGTTCATCGACGACATCCTGCGCGGCCAGCGCTACGTGGCCATCCCGTCCAACGTGCAGCACCGCTCGGGCCTCACCCAGCTCAACCACCTGGTGGCTCAGCTCTCCGCTCACGGCGTCGCCGTGCGCCTCGCGTATCTCTACGAGCGGCGCGCCCCGCGGGCGCTCGATCTGCAGGCCCCCTCGCCGGCGGGCGAAGCGGCCTCTCCCGCCGCGCGCCGCGTGAGGCTCGAGACGGGCCTGCAGCCTCTGCGCCTGCCGTCGGGCTTCTCGCTGCCCCGGGCGGCGAAGCCGGCCGAACCGGCGCCGCCCCCGGCGCCGACGCCGTCGCGCCCGGCGGGCGCGGGACCGGTCCTGGCCCGGCACTTCCAGACGATGGAGCAGTTCCTGAAGGTGCAGGCGCAGGTGATGGGGAGCTATCTCGCCGGCCGAGGGGCGTCGGAAGTCCCCAAGACCGTGGCCCTCCCGGCGCCCTCGGCGGGCAACGGCCACCCCCCGGCGTTGCCGTTCGTCCAGAGCGTCACCGAGCTCGTGGCCGGACAGCGGGCGACGGTGATCCGTCGCTTCGACCTTGACGAAGACCTGCTGTTTCGCGAGCACACCCTGGGCCGGGTGGCGTCGGCCGAGGACCCCGGCCTGCTGGGCCTCCCGATCGTGCCCCTCACGATCACCATGGAGATGCTGGCGGAAGCGGGAGCCCTCCTGCAGCCCGGCCGCCTTCTGGTCGGCATGCGGAACGTCCGCGCCTATCGCTGGATCACGCTCGAAGAGCCGGACACCACGATCGAGCTCTCGGCCCGCGCGGGCACGGAGGGGCCGGGCGAGGTCGAGGTCGCCGCCCGCGAGCGGCGCCCCGACGGAACCTTCGGCCCGGCGATCGCCGAAGGCACGATGCGTTTCGCCGAGGCGTACCCGGCCGCCCCTCCGCCGGCGGAGTTCACCCTGCGCGAGGAGCGGCCTTCCTCCTGGCGCCCCGAGCAGTTGTATCGGGAGGGCATGTTCCACGGACCCTGCTTCCAGGCGGTCAAGTCCGTCGAGCGCTTCGGAGGCGACGGCAACCGGGCGCGCCTCGAGGTGCTTCCCCGCGAGGGCCTGCTGCGCTCGAACCCATCGCCCGCTTTCCTGACCGATCCCGTGCTCCTGGACGCCGCGGGCCAGGTGCTGGCGTTCTGGGTGAAGGAGCGCTTCGGGATCCTCGTCGACGTGTTCCCCTATCGGCTCGAGGAGCTGCGGCTGTACGCGCCGCCGGCGGCCCCCGGCGCCGCCGTCGACTGCCGAGTCCGCGCCGAGCTCGTCGGGGAGAGCCAGACCCGCTGCGACATCGAGATCGTGGACGCGGCCGGGCGGATGCTCTGCGAGCTGAAGGGCTGGGAGGACCGGCGCTTCGAGCTGCCGGCGCCCTTCGTCCAGCTCCGCATCTCCCCCGCCGACGTGCAACTCTCGACGCCCTGGGACGGCCCGCTGGCGGGGGTCTCCGCGGGCGCCGAGGTCGTCTCCTGCCGCCTCGAAAGCCTCACCGAGGGCTTCCTCGAGGCCAGCGGTGGCATCTGGCTGAAGGTGCTCGCCCACCTCGTGCTGAGCCGGCGCGAGCGGGAGACGTGGAGAGGCATGAAGGCGGTGCCCAAGCGGCGCCGGGAGTGGCTGCTCGGCCGCGCGGTGGCCAAGGACGCCGTCCGCCAGCTTGTGGACCGGAGCTTGGGGCTGAGGCTGTGCCCCGCCGACGTCGAGATACTGTCGGACGAGCGCGGCCGCCCTGAAGTGCGGGGGGCCTGGGCGGCCCGGCTCGGCGTGGCCCCCGCCGTCTCGATCTCGCACAGCAACGGCGTGGCGGTGGCGCTGGCGTCCCTGGAGCGCGACCGCCTGCTCGGCGTCGATATCGAATCGGTGAGCCGGCGGCGCCCCGGGTTCGAGAAGGTCGCCTTCACCGCCCAGGAGCAGCAGATCGTCGCCGCGCTCGGCGAAGAACAGCAGCTCGAATGGTACCTGCGGCTCTGGTGCGCGAAGGAGGCCGCGGGCAAGGCGCTCGGCCGCGGGCTGGCGGACGGGCTGTACGCGTTCGAGGTGAAGGCCGCCGAGATCGACGCCGGCGCGGTCCGCCTCCAGCTGGGGGCCTCGCTGAGCGCCCAGATCCCCGAGCTGGGCGGCCGGGAGATCCTCACCTACACGACTCGCGAGGGGGATTTCGTCTCGTCCGCGGTGGTCCACCGCGCGGCGCCGGTGGCACGCCGGCAGCTCGGCGATTGAAGAAGCGAGGACTCGAGGAGCGAGGACCCCATGAGACCGGCGCGGGACGAGATCGAGTCGTATGTGGTCAAGCTGCTCCAGGAGCTGGCTCGCGACTGGGAACACTCCACCACCGTCGGCGCCGAGACCGGCCTCTTTTCCGACCTCGGATTCGAGTCCCTGGACGCCGTCGTCCTGGGCACCGCGATCCAGGAGCACTACGACCGCCCGATGCCCTTCGCGGAGCTGCTGGCGGACGTGGGCCAGCGGGCGGTCAGGGACCTGACCGTCGGCGAGCTGGTCGGGTTCGTCGAGTCGCACTTGGCGGCGGAGGCTCAGGAGGCGTGATGGGGGTCGAGGTTCTGCTGATCGGTCTGGACGGCGCCACCTTCTCGGTGCTCGATCCGATGGTCGCCCGCGGGGTGATGCCGTTCCTCGGCCGCTTCCTGGCCGAGGGCGTCCGGGCCGACCTCCGCACGATCGTGCCGCCGCTCACTCCGCCGGCCTGGACGTCGCTGATGACCGGGCGCTCGCCCGGTCATCACGGCGTCTTCGACTTCTTCCGGATGGATTCCGCCCAGAGCCGACACATCCGCTTCTCGAACTCCCACGACGTGAGCGTCCCCACCCTCTGGGACGCCGCCACCGTGGCCGGGCTGAGGGTCACGGCGCTGAACTTCCCCCTTATGTTCCCGCCACCGAAGGTCGCGGGGCATGTCGTGCCGGGCTGGGTGCCCTGGCGGCAGCTCCGCCTGGCCTGCCATCCGCCCGACCTCTTCGACCGGCTCAAGGCCCGGCCCGGCTTCGAGCCGCGCGAGCTGGCCATGGACATCAAGCTGGAGGAGCGCGCGACCGAGGGCTGCTCCAACGCCGAAGAGTACGCGCCGTGGATCGAGCTCCACACCCGCCGGGAGGGCCACTGGTTCGAGATCTTCCGCCACCTCTTCGAGACCGAGCCCTCCGACCTCACGGCGGTGCTGTTCGACGGGGTGGACAAGCTCCAGCACCTCTGCTGGCGCTTCATCGACTGCGATACCGACACCGCCTGGGGGGCGGAATGGGAGCGGCGCGCCCACGAGCTGTGCCTCGCATACTTCCGGCACCTGGACGGCGTCATCGAGCGCATGTGCGCGATGGTGGGGCGCGAAGCGGCGGTGGTGATCGCGTCGGATCACGGCTTCGGCCCGACCCGCCGGGTCTTCCACGTCAACGCCTGGCTGCAGCGGCAAGGGTATCTGGCCTGGTCGGAGGCGCAGCTTGCCCGGCAGACCGAAGGAACGGCCTTGCTCGGCGTGGGGCAGGTGGCGCGGCACACGTTCCTGATGGACTGGGACCGGACCCGCGCCTTCGCCACCACCCCCACCAGCAACGGGATCTTCATCGTGCGAGGGAATGGCGCCGGGCGGGGCGTGCCGGACGCCCAGTACCACGCCTTCCGCGAGCGGCTCGTTCGCGAGCTCCTGGCCGAGCGAGACCCCGCCACGGGCGAGCCCCTGATCAGCCGCGTCGACACGCGCGAAGCGGCGTTCCCGGGGCCGTTCACGTCGATGGCTCCCGACCTCACGCTCTCCCTGGCCGACGGCGGGCTCGTGTCGATCCTGCCGAGCGACCGCCTCGTCTCGCCGCGGCCCGCCGTGGCGGGCTCCCACCGCCCGCTCGGAGTATTCCTGGCCAGGGGGCCCGGGATCCGCCGGGGGGCGAACGCGGGCGAGCTCTCGATCCTGGACGTCGCCCCGATCCTGCTCTACGCTCTGGGGCTGCCGGTGCCAGAGGACCTCGAAGGACGCGTGCCGGAAGAGGTGTTCGACGGCGAGGCCTTGAGACGGAGGCCGGTCGAGCTCGGCCGGGCCACCGAGACGCCGGCGGCGCCGCCCGCGCCGGAGAAGGATCACGCCCCCGCGCCCGCCTTCGGGGAGGCCGAGGAAGCGGCGGTCATGAAGCGGCTGCAGGAACTGGGATACATCGAATAAGGGGTCACGCGCTCGGATCGGCCCAGGGAACAACCCGATGCCAAAGATCAACGTCGACGGGATCAACCTTCACTACCTCAGGGTGGGCCACGGACCGGACGTGGTCATGCTCCATGGCTTCCTGGGCAACCTCGCGGTCTGGCACTTGAACATCGTGCCCGCGTTGCGGCGCCAGTTCCGCGTCACCACCCCCGACCTCCGCGGCCACGGCTACTCCGACATCACCCCGTCGGGGTACACGACCGAGAGCCTGGCCGAGGACCTCAAGGGCTTCCTCGACCGCTCCGGTATCGAGCGCCCGATGCTCGCTGGCCACAGCTTCGGCGCCGACATCTGCCTGCACTTCGCGTTGCTCTACCCCGACCGCGTCTCCCGGATCGTGGCCATCGAGCCCGGGCTGGCGGCCCTCGTCCACCAGCGCAAGGACCAGGAGTGGGAGGGCTGGAGCTACTGGGTGTCGAAGCTCGAGGAGGTCGGGCTGACCGTGCCCGCCGACAAGCGGACCGATCTCGACTACCTCCTCAACTTGAGCCTGCAGACGCCCAAGTTCTACGGTCCGGCCCGCGGGCTCCCGCGCAACCGCGGCCCGCTCATCAACCTGATCCGCAACACCACGCTGATCAAGGACTACGAGGAGCCGGGGAGCCTGACCCTGGACGCGGTGGGCCGCATCGCTACGCCGACGTTCCTCGTCTATGGAGAGAAATCGCACTTCCTGAAGTCGTACGAGTACCTGCGGCTCGCGCTGCCCCACTGCACGACCGCGCTGCTCCCCGGGGGTGAGCATTTCGGCCCCCTCGAGCAGCCCGAGGAGCTCACGGAGCACATCCGCCGCTTCTTCGGTGGGACGGAACCGCCGCGGCCGGCCCCTTCTTTCGCCGCCCTCGGCGCCGGCCTGGGGGCGGGCGTGCGCGAGCCGCAGGGGAACTAGCCCCGGCGACGACATCGGCGAGCTGCCCATGGGCAATCAGGGACGAGACAGCGTGCTGGTGACGGGAGGAGCGGGCAGCCTCGGCCTCGAGACCGCGCTGACCCTGGCCGCGCGTGGCTTCCGCGTCTTCGCCGGCGTCCGCGACCCCCCCAGCAGGCGGGAATCCGTGATGCCGCGCGCCAGCGCGGCGCCGCGATCGAGACCGTGGAACTCGACGTCGACGAAGAGCCGTCGATCGCCGCCGCGGTGGGGAAGCTCGTGCAGACCTCGGGCAGCCTGTACGGTGTGGTCAACAACGCGGGCATCCACCTGCGCGGGTACTTCGAGGACCTCGACGAGGCGGAGATCCGGCGCGTGTTCGAGGTCAACGTGTTCGGCGCCATGAGGGTGACGCGCCACGCCCTCCCGCACCTGCGGGGGGCGCGCCGCGGGCGGATCGTGATCATGAGCTCCATCGCGGGTCGGCTTGGATCGATGGGCCTGACCGCGTATGTCGCGAGCAAGTTCGCGCTCGAAGGGTTCGCCGAGTCCCTGGCTCTCGAGGTGGAACCGCTCGGCATCCGGGTGGCGATCATCGAGCCGGGCATCGTACGGACCGACATCTGGGTCAAGAACCGGCGGGTCGCGGCCCGCGCCCTCGACCCCGGCCCCTACCACGAGTGGTTCCAGCGCGTCGAGCGCGAGGCCGACAAGCTCGTGCGCAGCTCGAGGCTTACCCCGGCGGATGTGGCGGCGGGGGTGACGCGGGCCCTGACCGACCGCGCGCCTCGCTTGCGCTACGTGATCGGCCACCGGGCGTCGCTCGTCGTCGCCCTGCGCCGGCATCTCCCGGGCGAGCTGTTCGAGCATCTTTACTTCGGCGAGGTGTTGCGTCGGGTGACCGGGCGGCGTGGCTTGGCCGGGCGGAGTCGCTAGGCCATGGCTCCCTCCCTGGCCGGAGGCGACCGCCTGCCCCCGGCGGTGCTGCTGGCCTACGGGGTCGGTGAGATCGCGGTGACGATCAGCATGGTGCTCTTCGGGCTGTTCATCCTGTTCTTCTACACCTCGGTGATGCAGCTCCCCTCGACCCTGGCCGGGATCGGGGCCTCGGCCGGCCTGCTTTGGGACGCGGTCATCGATCCCTACATCGGCTACCGGTCCGACAACCACGTCGGCCGCCTCGGCCGCCGCCACGGCTACATGCTCGCCGGCGCGCTGTGCACGGGCGTCACGTTCTGGCTGCTGCTCCGCCCGCCTCGGGGCCTGGGCCCGGCCGCCCTGTTCGCCTGGCTCCTCGGCACGACGCTGCTCTTCCGCTTCGCGGGCGCGCTCTTCCGGATCCCGTACCTCGGCCTGGGGGCCGAGCTCAGTCGGGACTACCACGAGCGCACGACCATCGTCGGGGTGCGGTCGTTCTTCGGCCTCGGCGGCACCCTGGCCGCGGCCACGCTGTCCTTCGTCGTCTTCTTTCCGAACCAGGTCCCCGGTGTCGACCCGAAGCTCGAGTACGCGGGCTATCCCCGGATGGGGCTGGCCTTCGGCCTCGCCATGACGGTGGCCGGCCTGGTCGCTACCGCGGGAACGCTCGGACGGCGGCACGGGGCACCGAGGGCGGCGGCCAGCGAAGCGGGGGCCTTCCTGCGGGGATTCGTGTCGGCGTGGCGGAACCACGCTTTCCGGCGGGTCTGGCTCGCCTTCACGCTGTTCGCCTTCGGGGTGGTGGTGAACGCGGCCCTGGCCATCCACTACTTCACCTGGTACGTGCGGATCACCGACAGCCACGTGATCAGCCGTGTCCAGTTGTGCCTCTACGCCGGCGCGCTGGCGGGCGTGCTCCTATGGGTACGCATCGCGCGGCGGTCGGAGAAGCGGCCGCTCTGCCTCATTGCCCTCGTCGCGACCGCGGTGCTGATGTCGCTCGCCAGCCTGCTCTTCGGCGAGGGGCGCCTCCTCGGCACGGGCCACGCGCTGCCCCTCCTGCTGGGCAACCTGCTGGCGGGCGCCTTCGCCGCCGCCCTGTGGGTGCTGCCGGCCTCGATGCTGGCCGACGTGACCGACGAGGACGAGCTGCGCACCGGCCAGCGGCGCGAAGGCCTGTTCTTCGGCCTGCTCAGCTTCGGCGAGAAGATTGCGGCCGGCGCGGCGCTGCTCGTCGTGGGCGTCCTGCTGGACGTCTTCGCGGGCTTCGTGCCCGGTGAGGCGCAGGCCGCGGACACCGTCGCTCGGATCGGACTGCTTTACGGCGTGCTCCCGGCGGCGATCCTGGCCGGCGCCGCTCTCTCGTTCGCCGGCTACGGGCTCGACCGCCGGGCGGTGCTCGAGATCCAGGACCAGCTCCGGCGGGGGGAGACCCCGCCGCCGGCCCGCGCCGGCGACGAGTTGGGAGGGGTCGTCGGCGCGTCGGCCGTCGGGTGACCACGAGGCACATGGTGACCTTCAAATCCCCGCGAGGCCCCGGAGCCGAGCCGCACGCCCGCGCGGAGACCGTGCTGTTCACCGGCGCCGGCTCCGGCATGGGCCTCGAGTGCGCGCTGCACCTCGCCGCGTCGGGCTACCGCGTGTTCGCGGGCGTGCTGAACGAGGCGGAGGCGGAGGCGCTGCGCGCGGAGGGCCGGAGGCGCGGCCTCGCCCTGCGGGCCCTGCTCATGGACGTCACCCGACCGGAGGAGATCAGGGTCGCCGTCGACACCATGATGGCCGAGGCGGGCCGCATCGGCGCCCTCGTCCAGTTCGCCGGCCTGGGGCTGCGCGGCTTCTTCGAGGACCTGACGCTGGACGAGGTGCGCCGGGTCTACGACGTGAACGTGTTCGGCACCATGGCCGTCACCCAGGCGGTGCTGCCATGGATGCGGGCCGCGCGGCGGGGTCGCATCGTCATCACCACTTCGATCGCCGGCCGGATGGGATCCATGAGCATCAGCGGCTACGCCTCGTCGAAGTTCGCGGCCGAGGGTTTTGCCGAGTGCCTGGGGCAGGAGGTGGCGCCCCTGGGCATCCACGTCTCGCTGCTCGAGCCCGGCCTCATCTTCACCGATCACTTCACCCGCAACCGCAACCGGGCCGCCCGCGCCGTCGACCCCTCGAGCCCGTACTATGCCTGGTTCTGCCAGCACGAGAAGATGGTGGACGACCTGCTGGACCGCAACCGCTTCACCAAGGCGGACGTCGCCCGGGTGGTCCACCGCATCCTGACCGCGCGGCGGCCCCGGCTGCGCTACGTGGTGGGCGCGAAGGCGAAGCTGATCCTCGGCCTGCGGCGGCACTTGCCGGGGGAGCTGTTCGAGCGGTTCTATTGGGGCATCCTGCGGCGCCTCGTGACGGGGCCCCGGAGGCCGGCACGAGGCCTCAGCGGGCTCGAGGAGCCGGGGCGATGAAGGGAGCTCCTGCGGGCGATCGGGGTGATCGGACCGGCTTCCTGCTTCGATGCCTGGACGTTCGTTGATGGAACGCGAAGTGCGCCATGGCGCTCACTAGACGTGCCGTTCTCAAGCTGGGGCTCGGGGCCTCGGCCGCCGCCGTCTGGCGGCCGGGGAAGCTATCCGCCGCGGGCTATCGCGTCGGGGTCGGGCACGACCCCGATCCGTACGGCGCGACGCGACGCGCCCTCGACGCATCGGGGGAATGGCCGTCGCTCGGCGTGTCGGGCAAGACGGTCGTGATCAAACCGAACCTCGTGGGCCCCCGCCCCTCGAGCAGCGGCACGACCACCGATCCGGAAGTGGTGCGGGCGGTGGTGGACCAGGCGCTCGCCGACGGCGCCGTCGGCGTGCAGATCATCGAAGCGTCGCCGCAGGGGGCGTTCTTCTCGCCCTGCGGCTACGACTTCTTCAGCACGTACGACCCGCAGGGCCGCGTGCAGCTCGTCGACCTGCAGCAGATACCCCAGGTACTGGCGCCCCTCGACGGAGGAATGACGTATACGGCCATCTACACGGCCGACCTGCTCTTGGGCAGCGACGTCGTGTTCGTCAGCGTAGGCAAGCTGAAGACTCACGGCGACGCGGTGGCGAGCCTGACCATGAAGAATCTGTTCGGGTTGCCCACCGTCGATCGGTATCTGTCGTACCTGCCGATCGGCCGCTTCGCGATGCACGACCGCAGCGTGCACTAGACGGTCGTGGATCTCAACCGGCTTCGCCCGGTGGATTTCGCCGTCCTCGACGGCATCTGGGGCATGGAAGGCAACGGCCCGCTGTACGGCTCGCCCGTGCGCATGGACACGGTGCTGGCGGGGCGGAACGCGCTCGCGGTGGACCGGGTGGCGCTCTCGCTCATCCAGTTGTCGCAGCGGGCGGTGCGCCACCTCGATTACGGCGCGCGCTCCGGTCTCGGTCCTCTGGAGCTCGAAGAGATCACGCTCGCGGGCGACTCGCTCGCCCCCCGCGCGTTCGCGCTGCCGCGCCTGCCGCCCTACGTCGAGTACCCTCGGGTCTACCCGGCCTCCTTCAACCCGTCGGCGGGCCAGAGGACGACGGTCGGCGTGTATTACTGTCAGCCCTGCATCCGGACGCTCGACATCCTGCGGCTGTACGACGACCATCCCGCGGTCGATCTGATTCGCACCCTGAGCCCCTACACGGGCAAGCCGCAAGGTTATGAGTTCGTGACGTGGGATGGACGCGCCGACGACGGGTCGCTGGCGCCGGCCGGCCGGTACGCGGCGCACGTTCGCGCCTTTCAGCCCTCGGCCGATGGCCGGCCGACCGACGGCATGGCCTGGATCTCGGTCCTCGCCTCCTAGCACGGAACTCGTCGGAGGTGTTCCCTGATGCTCACCGCGTGGTGTTGATCCAGGCCGAGACATTGTCCGGAACGTCGCGTCGCCGTTGCCGAGCGGCACCAGACACCGATGGTGTCGTCGTCCCGGGCATGCCGAAGCGTCATTGAGCTACGGCACGACCGCGACGGCTTCCACCTCGATCAAGAGGCCCTCGCGGGCCAGGGCCTGGACGCCCAGGAGAGTGCTCGCCGGGAGCGCAGCCTCGCCCAGATGGAGGGCCCGGACCTCACGGAGCACCGCGAGGTGCTGCGGCCGGTAGCCCACGACGTAGGTGTTGAGCTTGACCACGTCCGCGAACGAGGCCCCGGCGGCCTCCAGCGCCACCTGCAGGTTCTCGAAGGCCTTGTCGGCCTGGGTCTTGAGGTCGCCCTTCCCCACGAGGTTCCCCTCGGCGTCGAGCGCCACCTGACCGGAGACGAAGACGTGCTTGCCCCCGCGGGTGGTGACCACGTGCGTGTAGCCCCGTGGCCGGCTGAGCCCGGCGGGATTGATCCGCTCTCGCGGCACGGAGCCGGCCCGGCGCTTCGCCGCGGGCCCGGCTTGCGGAGCGGCCACCGCGAGGACGAGAGCGGCCGCGAGGCCAGCGTGCTTCGCCCAGGCGCGTGACGTCATGATGCCCTCCTGTTTCCGTCCGTTCCCGGCCAGGGCAACGTTCAGGCCTTGGCCTTGGCCGCGCTGGCCGGCTTGGGGGCGTAGGGGTCGATGGGCCGGGCGAAGAGGTAGCCCTGGCCGAAGCGGATGCCGAGGTCGCGCAGCGCGGCCGCCTCCTCCAGGGTCTGGATCCCCTCCGCGATCACCGTCGCTCCCATGCCCACCGCCATCTCCATGATGGCCTTCACCACCTGCTGGCTGACCTTCTTCTGGTGGACGTCGCGCACCAGGGCCATGTCGATCTTCAGGTAGCTGGGCTTCAGGGTGGCCACGGTCTCGAGGCCCGAGTAGCCCGCCCCGAGGTCGTCGATCGCGAAGGAGAAACCGAGGTCGGTGAAGGCGTGCATGGCCTCCCGGTAGAGGTTCAGGTTCTCGATCACCTGCCGCTCGGTGATCTCGAGGGTGACGAAGCGCGGAGAGAGCCGGGGACCGAGGTAGTCGAGGACGCCCCGTCCGAGGAAGCTCGAGTCGCGGATGGTGGCGGGGACGGTGTTCACGAAGAGCCGCCCCGGGGAGCCGAAGACCTCCCAGTCCACGAAGGCCTGGCGGCGGCAGGAGCGCTCCAGCTCCTCGGTGAGGCCGTGGCGCGCGGCCCGTCCGAACAGCACCATGGGCAGCTCGACCTCGGAGCCGCGGGGGCCGCGGGAGAGGCCCTCCCACCCCATGGACTGGCGCGACTCGATCTCCACGATCGGCTGGAAGGCGGTCCATATCTGCCGGTTGTAGATGATCTCGACCAGGCGCTCGCGCTGATCGCGGTCGCGCAGGCGGCGGCGCAGCTCGGCGGAGGCCATCGCGTCCTCGATGAGGCGCAGGATCTGGCGGTCCTCGCTCTCCAGGGGGCTCCAGACCACGATCCCGTAGCCCACGTCGATGATCGGCCGCTCGCGCAGGTAGGGCAGGGTGAGCCGGCCCACCCGCGGGGTCAGGAACTCCTCCACCCGCTCCGCCAGCTTCCGGAGGTCGCTCACCACGAACGCGACCTCGCCGTGCCGCCGGCCGCCCAGGAAGAGCAGGAAGCGGTCCCCCTCGCGCTCGTCGCAGGCCAGGAGGTCGCCCTGGCGGAAGCGCTCCCGCATCTCCTCCAGCAGGGGATGGATCGCCGCGCGCAGGCTCTGGAAGGCGGCCCCCCCGTAGCTGCGCTCGATGTGGGCGAGGGGACCGAGGTCCACGAGGACCGCCGTCAGGCAACCCTGATCCCGGAGCAGTTTGCCCACCTGATCGTGCAGGTCCCTGAAGGTCGGGATCGTCATGACCGCAACATTCTGCGCCGCCCCCCGTCCCGGTTCAAACCGCGGACGCGGCCCCGGAAGCGGCGACGCCCCCGCGGCCGGAGGCGCGCCAGAAGATCCCGCCGACCGCCATCAGCGGGACGAGGGCGTACACGGGCACCACGGTGGTGACGCCGCGGGTCACCCCTCCGGGCTTCCCGGGTGGCATAATAAAGGCTCTTGTCTCTTCGGCTGCCGACAACCCTGTTCGCCGTGCTGACCTTCGCGAGCACCCTGCTCGCCGAGCAGAGCGGCGCCATCGTGGTCCATCTGGCGGACGGGACGAACCTCCTGCTCCGCTCGTGGTCGTTCACCTACGAGTACGCGTCCGGCCGCCGGGGCGAGCCGCCCACCCTCGCGAGCACCGCGCACCGCGAGGCCCGGGACCTCTGGGCGGGCAAGAAGGCGATCCCGTTGATAGGGCGCACCCTCGAGATCCGGTACGCGCAGGAGAATCAGGTGGTCGAGGGCACGCTCCAGAAGGTCCCGGTGGCGCGCGGCTTCGTGCTCGTGTCGCGGGAGGGCAAGCGCGAGAGCCTCAAGGCCGACCCGCCCCACCAGGACCTGCTCGCCCCCGACGCCGCGGGCCGGCTCGTCCAGGCCCGCGCCCTCGACCTCCACGGGGAGACGATCGGGGGGACGCAGCGGGAGTTCTGCCTGCTGAGCTACTCCTTGCTCGTGGAATGCCCGGTGCAGGCGGACCAGCGAGTGGTGAAGATCCAGTTCCAGCCATGAGCATGCTTCGCGGTGGCGGGCCGCGCACGCGGCGCCTCCTGGCCTACCTGAAGCGCCGGGAGCGCACGAGCGCCGCGCGCCGGGGGACCCTGGACTGCTCGACCTATCCGCGCCTCTTCCACCGCCACGCGATCGTCTACACCGACACCGCGGACTTCACGCTCCGCACGGCCCGCGACGGGATCCTGCACTTCCTGATGGTGTTCGCGCGCGCGGTGTCCCGGGTGGAGCCGGTGCTCGCTCGGCACGGGGGAAAGCTGGTCAAGGTGGAAGCGGACAGCCTGCTCATGCGCTTTCCCGACGTGGAGGCGGCCTGCCGCGGGGTGGACACGGTGGAGGCGGTGCTGCGGCGCCTGAACCGCAGGCGCTCCGAGTCCGAGCAGCTCCACTTCAGCTACGGGATCGGATACGGCGACGTGCTCGACCTCGAGGGGGACCTGTTCGGCCTCGAAGTGAACCTGGCCAGCAAGCTCGGGGAGGACCTGGCCAAGCCGGGCGAGGCCCTGCTCACCCCCACCGCCGCCGCCGCCCTCGGCCCCTCCCTCCTGCGTCGGGTCGTCCCCTACCGCATCGTCACCTTCGGCAAGAGCTCGCTGCCCGTGCAGCGGCTCAGGCTCGCGCGACGGTAGGGGGTGAGAGCGGTCACGATATTTGATGGGCGTGCGATCACGGTAATTGAGGGCCGCCGGCGGCGACGAGTTCGGGGGCGACGGTGGCGAGCTTGTATCGGATGTAGCTGACGTAGCCGGGCTCTGGCGGCTCTGCGATCA